>Ga0180215_1000087_pt1 | contig 142105 bp, 149 predicted proteins | sample eDN3rd37CBELigBY_FD_128871 | JGI IMG/M metagenome (GOLD analysis project Ga0180215, IMG submission 128871) | Enriched backyard soil microbial communities from Emeryville, California, USA - eDNA 3rd pass 37_C BE-Lig BY (version 2) (version 2) | ecosystem: Environmental > Terrestrial > Soil >... | reverse complement strand
GATACGCCCCTACATTTTGGGGCCGGCGCGGGAGGGTCGCCTCACGGCGATGACAGCGCCAGCGCTGTCCCTACGCAAGGATCAAGGGCTCGATTCTCGCCTGACAGATTCACTGCGCTCGACAACTGTATGGGTCGTCAACGCCCACGTGGCAATTCGGCAGCACGACACTGCCGAAGAAGGAGTCGGCTGCCAATCTGACACGTTGGCGTTGACGACCCACTGAACGCGCCACTGCACTCGAGTGCATCCGGTGGATGGAAGATTCTTCGGCTGCGGGCCATGAATGACAGAGGGCGGAGGTGCCTGTCGCACCTGACAAGTCACGGCTGATGCGTGGCACCCGCCTGGCCGACGCGGCATCACGTCAGATGCAGATCCACGCCATAGAAGCGCAGGCCGAGGCGGCGGGCGACGGCCTGCGATGCGACGTTGTCCCAGGACGTGCTGTAGAGCGGCAGGCGTCCAGTTCGGCGCACCTCAGACGCCCAAGCCGCGACGACGGCGCCAGCGAGCCCGCGACCGCGATGGCTCGCCAGCGTCTCGACTCCGGCTTCGCAGGCGTGCGGCGATGTTCGCACTGAGCAGCAGACTGCTACCGCCTGCCCGCGCTCCAGCACTGCGGCACATGGAGCAACAGTCGACAGGTCGGCGGCCCAACCCGAGAAATGAAGCATCAGCGCAGCCGGATCGCGCAGGATCGCAGTGTCAACGCCGCTGGTATTGGTGACGTTCTCCGGCACCCACCACGCCGGTCCAACCCATTCACGCTGAACCGGAGACTGTGCCCGAAGGGCAGCGCGAACTCGATCAAGCGCCCCGAGCGGCTGCAATGGCTCACGGAGTGGCGGCTCGTCGTCGACGAGCCGCCGCAGCGTGTCCACGAGATCGTCGGGCATATCGTCGCGAAACCGCACGACGTTACCCTCAGAAGTGCGGCCAATGAAGATACGTGGCCCTGACGCTCCATTCGATTCATTGACCGTTGTCATGCGACCACGTGCGTCGTGGCGAAACAGCGTCTCGACCTGCAACGCCATCAGGTCAAGTTCCGACCTGGCGCTACGAGGCAGCATCTACTGGACTGAGCTGGCGTCTGCGGGCTTGCCGAGCTCAACCGCGCGCTGGTAAGCGGCCCAGACGGCGCGCGAGATGACTGTGCGCAGGCTGCCCTTTTCCATCTGATACAGCGCAGAAGCCGTCGTCCCGCCCGGTGATGTCACCATGTTGCGCAGTTCAGCCGGGTGCAAGCCAGACTCCCGAGCGAACTCGACCGAGCCCTGCATCGTCTGCAGCACGAGATCTTCAGCGATCCGTCGCGGAAAGCCCATATGCACGCCAGCGTCGATCAACGCTTCCATCACGAGGAAGACGTACGCCGGCCCGGTCGCTGACAGTGCAGTCGACATGTCGACCATGTCTTCGCTCTCGACACGCACCGACTTGCCCAATGCGCTGAGCAAGCAGGCGACGACGGCCGCCTGCTCCTCCGACACTGCCGGGCTCGTGAGCCAGACAGTCATGCCCTGCCCGATCTGCGCTGGCGTGTTCGGCATTGAGCGAACCAGGCATTCATGCTCGAGCGCCTCCGACAGACGCGCGAGCGTGGCACCGGCGATGATCGACACGACGACCTGATCGTCACGCAAACGACCGCGCAGAACCGCGCCGACCGTATCGAGCGACTGCGGCTTGATTGTCAGCATGACGACGTCCGCGTGAGCGACAGCCTCAGCGTTATCTGCGATCACCTCGAAACCATAGCGGTCGGCGAGGTACTGGCGGCGCTCTTCGTATGGTTCCGCGCCAATAAGCTGGTCCTGCTTCACCAGCTGGCCACGCAGCAGCGACGCCGCGATCGCCTCGCCCATGACACCGCAACCAATGAGCGCCACGCGCTTGTCACGCAGCAGCCCGAAATCATGCTCGCTGGAATCCATGCCCATACTCCTCGTGGTAGATCGAACCGCGGAACATCTGCAGAACCGCTGCTGCCGCACCTACCGACGTCGGGATTGAGTCGAGGACGCTGCCCCCTACTCGCCGTCGCCGGTCGCGGCTCCGGCAGGCTCGGGGACAGTGACGGTGCTCGCCACTGTTGGGATGATTCCGAAGAGACGGGCGGCGTTGCCGTAGAAGATGCGCTCGCGCTCCTCGTGGCCGAGGCGCAGCAGATCGAAGATCGTCTGCCAGTCACGGATCTCTTCCGCGAAGCGCTCGTTGTTGTCCGATCCATACAGCAGCTTGTAGTGCGAGATTTCGCTCGGCACGAGATGGCGCTCGATCATGTGGCGACGCACCATCTCGCCACCGGAGATGTCAAAGAAAACGTTGCGCCGCCAGCGCGCGACGTGCGCCGCCAGATCGTAGTAGCCAATGCCCAGATGCGCGCCGATCAGCTTGAGATCCGGGAAGGTGAATGCGATCGTGTCGAGCGTGATCGGCTCCATGTGCGCCGACGACAGGCCTAGCCCGCGCGAGCGCTGCTCCCAGGGGCGGACGCGCTCGATCAGCTCGGCATCGAACGGGTCCTGTATCCGGTAATCCGCTCCTCCGCCGACGACGCCGGTGTGGAACAGGCAGACGAAGCCGTGCTGCTCGGCCGCCTCGTAGATCGGGAAGTAGTCGGGATGGTCGTAGCGCTTGAAGGGCAGGATGATCTTCAGGCCCCGGAAGCCTCGGGCCGCCGCCTCATGGACCTGCTCCGGACCCTCCTCGTCGAGGTTGATGCCATAGAGGCCGATGAACAGATCAGGATCCTTCTCGATCGCCCGCGTCACACGCTCGTTGTAATCACCGAACCGCGAACCGAGCAAGCACAGGTGGACTACGCCGGCCGCAGCGGCCTGCTCCTGCAGTTCCACGATCGCCTCGTCCGGGTCGCGATCCTCACCCCAGGGGAAGTGAACATGTGTATCGAAGATTTTCATGCGTATCTATGCGCTCCCGATATGTCTTCATGATCGCCAACGTCGTAGTAAAGCACGGGTCGCAGATTCCGTACAGCGCCGGGAAGGTACTCGGCAGAGCAGGGGCCGGTTCACCGCCGGACAGCTTCGTGCAAGCAGAAACGGGGATTCTAGCGCGATGCGTGCCGTCGAAATGTGAAAAGGACGCGGGCGATTTGCCCTGACAGAGTGTCGTGGTGTGTGCCGGGAGAACTGGTCGGGGGCCGAACGGGCGTATGCGATACGCCCTTACCTGGGTAAGGGAACCAGTTGCCACGTTGCGCAGGACGGTATTGCAGCGCGACGGATGGGACTGTGTAGGGACGTATCGCATACGCCCAGCTAGATGCCCAGGTCGGCCCGGGTGGCAACCATCCCTTACAACCAGCCTGGTTAACGCCTCAACGTCACGCCGGACGTTCCGGCGCGCTATCCTGCGGCTCATAACCAAGCTCACGCCGCGCCTTTGAGATGTCCCAGAACTGGCGCGGATTATTCGAGATGCCGTAGTAGATACCGAAATGGATATCGGTGTTGGCCAGACAGCGTTCGATCAGGTGAGCGCAGTCGCGCTGCGACAACCAGGTCGCCCGCAGGCGCTCGTAGGTCTGCTCCGGCGTCAGGTTGAGCCAGCCGGATGATGCACCAGCATCGTCCGATGTGGGGTCATCGTCGGCCCGGACACTGCCGATGCGCAGGCAGAAGACGCGCAGACCATGCATATCGGAGTAGTAGCGCCCCATCGCTTCTCCGAAGACTTTTGACACGCCATAGTACGAATCGGGTCGCACCTCGACCTGGTCGTCGACGACGAGCGGGTGGTCGAGCGCATAGATCTCCGGCTTGTTGTCAAACTCGTACATGCCGACAGCGTGGTTGCTGCTGGCGAACACGACCGTCTCGACACCGGCGCGATGCGCAGCCTCGAAGATGTTATAGACACCAACGATGTTATCGCGATGGATCTCTGGCCACGGCGTCTCGACCGAGATCGATGCCGCCAGATGAACGACGGCATCAACGCCTTCAAACGCGGGCTGGATGGCGTCCAGGTCACCGATGTCCGCCACGTGGCTCGGGAAATCGGCCGGACGATGCGTCAGCGAGACGATGTCGTAGTCATCACCCAGATGACGACGCACGGCCGAGCCGATCGTCCCGGCAGCGCCGGTCACCAGAATCTTCATTCATGCTCCTTACGCCTCGGGCTGACGCTCAGGGACGTCCGTCTTCTGTCGCTCCCGAATTCGCCGCACCGACTCCAGCGACACCTCGATCGTGCGATCTTCGCGCTTCTCGGTGCCGCTGAACTGGATGGCAAAGATCGGGTGGCGCTTCGGTGGCTTCTCGGTACCGATCCACTCGCCGTGGCGGAAGCCCTCGATTGTGCGGCCCAGCAGAAGCGCACGCACTTCGCCGAGCGAGCGCTGGCGCAGGTGAACCGCGCCGCCGCAGCACGGGCAGGTGATCGGGAAGACGTGGTCGCCGGTCATGAGCAACTCGATCTGCCCATCGGCACCTTCGGACACGCCCAGGACGCGCTGGCCACCGACGAGCGAATCGGCCCATTCGACCGAGCAATACAGATCGCCGTCAATCTCAACGAGCGGGAAGCCGTCGCGCTCGCAGGTTTCAACCCGCTGGAGGAACGGCAAGAGCGGTGGGACAGTCATGTTGAAGTACTCCGGACTGGCGTTCGTGGGCCGCGCGCCGACCGCACGGCACTCGTCCGAACGATACCATCCAACAAGAACGCGACCCTCCGAGGAATATTCCTCGGAGGGTCGCGCCTCTCCACCCCTCCCGAAAATGGGAATGTTCTGGGGAATGGCTCCGGTGGGCTAAACCAGAACCGACTGCTCCTCGAAGGAGCCAATGCGCTCGAGCTGCTTCAGCGCGTCGCGATAGGCGACGACAGCGCCCTGGAGCTGCATGTAGTATGGGTTCTCACGGTACGATTCCGGGTTGCGCTCGATGATGTTCGACATCACGCGCTCTCGGCTGCGGATCCTGGCGACCAGAACTGCTGCGGTGCTCATCAAAAACCGATTACCCCTTCGTGCCACGTCAGTGGCGACTCCAATGTTGACGCGGGAAGGCAACCCGGTCGTCAGGCGTTTTCTCAAACTGGGTGCCACCCACGCGGGTGGCACCCAGATACAATATCACGACATGGCTATACCGTCAATACCGCCCCTGACGCCGTTCCGGTCAGGCTGGGACGAGGTCCTCCGCAGCCAACGCGGCGACATCGGACGAGTGACGCTCGAGGTTCTCCAGCTCCTCGTCGTAGATGCGGCGCAGCATCCGCGGCGCGAGCATACGCTCCAGCCAGCCCATCGGCCCGGCTGACGCGGCGAAGATCGTCGTGATCCGCACGACACAGCCGGAAATGAGCGGCGTCACCTCGAACTGGGTGATCGCGCCCGAGTCGAGATCGGTCTCGGTCAGAATTCTGCCGGGAACCGGCTCATCAATCCAGGCGTGGTGATGCGTCGTTCGCCCGCCCGCTTTCAGGTCGTAGTAGATCTCGGTGCCTGCGCCGACACCACCCTGCTCGACGCCGAATCTGCTGAACGCGTCAGGCAGGATTGCTGGATGGTGGGATTGATAATCGGCCAGGACGCGGTACACGACGTCTGCCGGTACCTTCATCTCACGCTCACTACCGATCCGCACCTGAATGTCACTCATTCTGCCTCGATCCTTGAGACAATCGTCAAAGACCGGCGACGATGCCGGTCTAAACGTCCAACGAAGAGCATATCGATCGCAGTAGGGAGATGCCCTGATCCGACTGGCGGTTTGGAGCCTGTCCAAACGTTCAGCATACCAAGTGGCTGCGTTCCGATCAGAATTCAGAATTGTGAGGGAGCTCAGGTGACTGACATTCCGTGGCTCGATGCAACCACGCTAGCGCGCAACATCCGTGACGGCGAGCTTTCCGCGGTTGAGGCCGTCCGTGCTCAACTAGATCAGATTGCGGCCGTCAATCCGGCGCTGAACGCCGTGATCACGCTCGCTGCCGACGCAGCGCTAGCTGAGGCCGAGCGCCTTGACGGCGAGCAGGCGACCGGCCCGCTTCATGGCGTGCCAATCCTGCTCAAGGACTGTCATGAAACCGCCGGTATGCGCACGACGGTCGGATCTCCACGGCTGGGCGACTATGTTCCGCTGGCCGATGGGACAGTAGCCCGCCGCCTTCGCGAGGCCGGAGCGATCGTGCTCGGCAAGACGAACGTGTCGGAGTTCCTGACCGACGTCCAGACGACAAACCCGCTCTTCGGACGAACCAATAACCCGTGGAACCTCGACCGTATCCCTGGCGGATCGAGCGGCGGCGCGGCCGCCGCAGTCGCTGCCGGTCTGGCCCCGCTCGATATCGGCAGCGATATCGGCGGCTCGATCCGCATCCCGGCGCACTGCTGCGGTATCTTCGGCCTGAAGCCGACGGACGGACGCGTTCCGAACGCCGGACACATCCCCGATCTGCCGGGCGATCTACGCACGACCAGAGTAATGAACTGCATTGGACCACTTGCCCGCTCGATCGATGATCTTGAGCTGGCGCTCAACATCATCGCCGGACCGGACATCGCCGACCCGGATGTGCCACCTGTCGCGCTGGATCCGGCACCGCGCATCGATCTCGCCGTCACGCGCTTCGCGATCGCTCAGCGGTTCCCCGGATTGCCGGCCGACGCTGCAACGCAGCAGGCAATTGCGCAGATTGGATTAGCGCTTGAAGGCGCCGGTTCGGCAGTTGAAGAGGTGTTGCCGGAGATCGATTTCGATGAGCAACTGGCGACCCGCGCCGCCCTGCGTGTCATTGTCCGCATGCGCATCGAACCACCGACTGCACCGCCCAGCGCCGAGGAGTACTTCCGGCTGCTGCAGCAGCGCGACGAGCTGATCGGCGATTGGGAGCGCTTCTTCGCAACATACGACGCGCTCATCTGTCCAGTGATGATGGTCCCAGCGTTCCCGCACTGCGAACGCGGCACGCCGATCATGGTTGATGATGCAACGGAGAGCTACGACCTGCTGGCCGGATACTGTCGGCCATTCAATCTGACAGGCCATCCGGTCGTGACACTGCCGGTCGGCCTTTCGCCAAACGGGCTGCCCATCGGCGTGCAGGTCGTCGGCGCACGCTGGAGCGAAGCTCGTCTGCTTGGGATCGCGCGGGCAATGGCGGAGGCGATGCCGCAGATCGCGACACTTCGGCCAGGCGGTGTCTAAGCCCGGAATCGACCGGCCAGCAGCCCGAAGATCATGCCGACGCCAGCGCCAGTGACCAGCGCGTAGGCCATGTCGAAGTCGAAGATCACACTTGCGAGCAGGCCAAGCCCGGCACCGAAGATAAGGCCATAAGCCAATCCCAGGCTCTGCTTGCTGCTATCGTCGCGCTGAGGGTCAGGTTGCATGCGATCCTCCTCTCCTGGGAATCGTAGCCCAGGAGCTGTTGCAGCGTCGCGACAGGCACGCTACGGGCGTAGCAATTGTGTGACGAGCAGCAAAATGGGGCGCTCATCGCGTCGGCAGTTTCGCCGACGGCGACGTCGCCCCTTCATTCAAAAGGGCGAGACCTTAATCGGTCTTGATCAGGACCATTGTCTCCATGCCTGCTTCGTGGTCGTCAGCAAGATTCGAGAACAGTGCGTACTGCCCGGTTCGCGGGAAGTGCAGCGTCCAGGTCGTGCTTTCGCCCGGAGCAATTTCAGCTGACTCGAATTCATCCTTCCCCATCGTCACTGCGAGATTGTGAGGCTTGGTGCCATTGTTCGTGACTTTGAAGGTCACGTCGCCCTTGAGCGCCTCAAGATGCGCCGGAGTGATCGCCGTATCGGTCATTTCAATCGTGAGCTCATTGTTGGCCGTTGGTGTTTCTTCGACGAGAATGGAGTCCCAGCCACAGCCGCTCAACACAAGTGCGCCGAACAGCATGCTAGCGAGAAACACCAGACGACGTGTGGTCAACGTGCGTGCGCGCACTGATGGCCCCCTTTCACCATCCGGACATGTCGGAGGGGCACCGGTTACCGATCCTGGCAATGTCCAACGCTAGATTAGCAAGAACTTCGCCGCAAATATAGATCCGACTGCGCAGAAAGGAAGCGTCAAGCGTCGTAGGCGGAGGCCCCGGCAGCCTGTTCCGGGGTTGCGAGGAGCCGCAGGGATGGTACGTCGTTACTGACGATCCCGCGCGCCCTGGCACGCTGCGACTTTGCGCTATACATCGCGCGGTCAGCCTCGTGGAGAACATCGTCGATTGTGGTAAATCCGTCGTTTACCGTCGACAGACCTATGCTGCAGGTTAACGCAGACCCATCCGGCCGGATAATCGCCGAGATGCGGCTCGCCATGCGATCTGCAAGGTGCGTCGCCGAAGTGGTATTGGTGCGCGGCAGGAGCAGCACAAACTCGTCGCCACCGACGCGCGCGACAAGATCGTCCGGTCGGGCCAGCTCTCGCAGCGCGTCGGCAACCCTGCGCAGCATTTCATCGCCCACGGAGTGCCCGTGGTGGTCGTTGACGTTCTTGAATTCATCAATGTCGAGGAACATCAACGTCAGAGGCTGCTGCGTTCGGCGCACCACCTCCAGCTCGATCGCGCTGGTTTCGCGGAACCCGAGCAGATTCGCGACGCCTGTCAGATTGTCGATCCGTGCCAGGTGGTCGGCGTGCTGACGCGCTTCGCGAAGATTCGTAATGAGCTGGACAATAAAGAGGAAGACGAGGACGCGCGCTATCGCATTCCAGAACTGCGCCCACGTCGATACTTCAGTCAATGGCACGCTCACCTCGGCGACCGACATTGCCGCCGTCGATAGCGCGACCAGCAGCAGCCCGCAGACGCGGCCTGCACGCCAGGTCGCAATCGAGATCGGGATCAGATAAAGAACTGTGAGGAAGAGTTGAGCGCCCGTAATAATATCGACGATGCCGATCAGGCCGGCAAAGAGAATGCAGGCGAAGAGCACCAGGTGAGGGGGTCGGGCTTCAATCCAGCGATGCAGGTGCCCCATGTTCCCACCACTCCACGAAATCTCATCATCCAAAGGGCTCAGGTTGAAACAAATATAGCAATAACCAGCGGGTCAGCTCCAATAGGAGTCAAATGAGATCATCGCATAAAAACTTCTTGGCCAACTGCAAGAAGGAGCACGCCCACGGCTGCGGCCACAATTCCTGCACCGATCAGCCCGTAGCGCATGGTCGATCGTTGCTCACGAAGTCGCCACCCGCCTGCAAACAACGCCAGCCCGATGACCAGCCAGATCAGGCCAATCGCCGTTGCGCGACCGTTGTTGGCAGCCGTGGCCGATGGCACCCCGGTCAGTGATAGCTCGCCATTCAATGCGGTGACACCGATCGGGACCTCCAGGTTCGTGTCGAAGCCGACCCGCCGCACGACGATCGTCACAATCCAGTTGCCCTCTTGCTCAATAAACGCTCCGCTGCCGACAAAGGTGCGCGCGTCGACTGAGCCGGACTGACGGAGTTGCGCCACGACGTCATCACCCAGCGGCCCGGCACCGCGCGAGAAGCGCAGGTCGATGCCTTCAATGACGCCGAACGTCTCCGGGTCGCTTGGCGAAACGACAACCGAGTACTCGTTCGCACCAATCGGTGTTGGCGAGATACGGATCGTGATTGAGGTATCAGCGACGAGCCTGGTCGAGCCGAGGACGCCAGCCGCCTGCAGTTCGTCACGTGCCGGAAGTGTGCCGATCAGGCCGCTCGTTACCAGCACGATGATCGCAGCGAGGATCGCTTCCAGCCGCAGCGTGCGCCGAAACCAGCTCGACGTGCGTTGTTGCTGCTCGGGTGAGCCGATATCAATCTGCGAAATGACATTGAGCAGATGGTGCGCGATAACGCCGGCCGCCCCGGCGACGAAGACGAGCTTGATAAGCAGCCACATGCCGTAATCGGTCGAGAGCAGGCCGTCCCAGCTCAGCGTTTCGCTGCGCGCCAGTACAAGGCCGGTCAGGACGAGGACGCCGATCGTGACGAGCCCGACGCGTGCGTAGCGCCAGAGGAACGCCCGCCGATCCGCGCTGCTCGGCAGAAGATCAAATGAGGCGATCAGGCCAACGATCCCGCCGAGCCAGACAGCGGTGGCAAGGCCGTGCAGCCAGTCGACCAGCACGAGTGATCCGATCGAACCGCTGCTGCCGGCTGCATGGCTGGTGAGGCTCGCGGTCAGCACCAGCAGCGCCGCGCTCGCCAGACCCACACCCCAGCGCCAGCGACCGCGCCCAACCTCGTTCCCACGAAACAGCAGCCGGCAGGCGACCGCCAGCACAAGAACCAGCGCGGCACGGGTCAGCCAGACTACGCCGAGGCGCGTCTCGCCGAGAACGCGCGGCAACTCGTCGAACGCGGCCGACGGGGACGTTGAGTGCGCCGCGACCATCGACTGGACCACAATGGCCGACAGCAGGCCGACCAGGAGCATCCCGAGCAGACAGGTGATCAGGAGGCGGTATCGGCGTGCCGGAACGTCGGATAACCCAGCCACCTGACGCGCCGGGATGAGCAACACGGCGAGAAAGACCAGCAAGCCACCGAGAGCAGACTGCGCGATCAGGTTCAGCCAGCGCACAAACGTGGTCAATGCAGCGGACGGCGAGCCAGCCTGAACGCTGTCAGCTAATGCCTCCTGCTGCGCGAGGCTCGGCAGCAGCGCATCGCCGACAGTGAAGGTGAAGTAGCCGCTCGTCGCGTGCCCATCAACCGCAGACACAACGTCATAGACGACGGTGTACCCCCCTCTGGGAAGGTCATCGACCAGTGGGACGCGGATCGCCGGGTTTTTCGCTGTACCGATCTGCTCAAGCGGCCCGGTGGCGCGCGTGGCTCCGTCCGTGCCGACGATCGTCACCCGGCTGGAGTCCAGATCGATCGACCGCGTGAACCAGAGCGTGAACGCCGTGGGTGGTTCGCTAAGGCGATCTCCCGCCACCGGGTCGCTGTGAAAGAGGACTGAGTGCGCCTGCGCCGCCGGAGTGTTCACGAAACCAAAGATCGCCAGCAGGGCAGCGACGAAGACACCTGCGATCAGGCGGCGGCCGATTACATGACATGACTGTGCATCGGAATGATGGGTACGCATCACCTGCCCGGACTCATTGCAGCGCGCTCGGCAGTGAGCGCGACCCAGTCGCTGATTGTACGCTAGTGGCCATGCCGGATCGCGGCCCCGGATCGTCACGCGCGATATGGCATGATGCGCAGCATTGATCGCGAGATAGTTGGAGCTCACGCATCGATGCCATCGTCCAGTCCAACGTCAATCGAGGCTGACAATATTCAGCCTGTCGATACGCTCCAAACCTTTCGCCGCGGATTTCTGGCTGCCATGCCACTCTGGCCCGGTGTGGTGCCGTTCGCCGTCGCAATCGCTGTGGCCGCCCGTGCAACCGGATTCAGCTCCGTCGAAACGCAACTGCTCTCCCTCACCGTCTTCGCCGGAGCCGCTCAGGCGACGATTGTGAGCATGACGGCCTCCGGCGCGGCAGCGGTCTCGGTCGCTTTTACAACCATCCTGCTGAACCTGCGGCATCTGCTGTATGGCATGGTCCTGCGGCGCTTGATGGACCCGCACGAGCGGCCGCGCCCCGAGGTGGGCGGCGCGGTCCTCACCGACGAAGGCTTCGGCCTGACGATTCAGCATGCCCGCGAGCATCGTGGCATTTCTGCATTCATGCTCGGCAGCGGAGCGAGCCTCTATCTGATATGGAACCTGGCGACGCTGGCTGGCATTCTGTTTGGCTCGGCCCTGCCCGACCCGGAGAAGATCGGTCTTGCGTTCCTCTTCCCGCTCACGTTTATCGCGCTCCTTCGACCGCTCGTCGAGACGCGACTGGCGGTGGGTGTTGCCGTCTTCGCTGCGGTGCTGATGCTGGTGCTGACGCAGTTCCTGAGCGGTGGCGTTGCGCTGCCACTCGCCTCCTGTGGGGCCGCGCTGTTTGGGACAGTCGTCGAAACGCGAGCGCGCCGATGAGCTATCTCCCGATGATCTTTGTCATTGCTGCAGCGACGCTGGCCGCTCGTGTTGGCGGGTTTCATCTGGCGCGACGCAGCTTGCCGCCGACGTTCGATCGCTTCCTCGCCTGGGTGGCGGTCGCGGCGTTCGCGGCGCTGGCCGTACCTGACATCGTGGATGGCCCGGGCACCGTTCCCGGCCGCGTCCTCGGCGCAATTGCGGCAGCAGTTGTCGTCGGTCGCTCGTTGCCATACTGGGCCGCACTGCTGAGCGGAATGGTCGTGTTCTGGGCCATCGGCGCGGTCGCCTGACGATCAATCAGACAGTGCTATCGGCCTGCTAGAGTATCGACGCTATCATCCGCTGCCGTAGCGGTTGATAGACTCATGCGGAAAGTAGGCTGAGCGTGGCAACAGACGTGACTCACAAGCTGCAGCAGACATTTGACCTGATCGACTCGTTCGTCGCCCGTGGCGAGGTCGCCGCTGCTGCTGTCGCCGTCGCCTGGCGCGGCGAGCCGATCGGCGAACACCACGCCGGCAAGGCTCGACCTGATGTACCGGCGTCTGCGACGACCATCTGGCCGCTGGCCTCGATCTCGAAGGTCTATACCGCCGCAGCCGTCTTGGCGCTGGTCGAGCGTGGCGTGGTGACGCTCTCGATGCCGATCAGTATCGTCCTGCCTGAATTTACCGGCGACGGCCGCGAGGCCATCACCCTGCGCCACCTGCTGACCCACACCTCTGGCATGATCTACGAATCGCCGGAGATGGAACAGCGTCTCCTGAACGAGACGCCGCTGGATGAGCTGGTCGATGAGGTCTATAGCCTGCCACTGCAATTCACGCCGGGAACGCAACACGCCTACAGCGATTACAACTACGCGATGGCCGGACGAGTTGCGGAGGTCGCGACCGGGCAACCATTTCCCGACCTGGTGCGCGACCTCGTCCTGACGCCGGGCGGCCTGCGCGAGACGTACTTCCCGAGTACTCCGGAAATCTTCGCGCGGCTGGCGCAGGTTGCCGGCCCACTTGGAGAGGGCACCAGCGGCGACATGTACAACAGCGCCTACGGCCTCGGCCTTGCCCACCCCGCCTTTGGCGTCAGCGCGACGGTCGCGGACCTGTTGCGCTTCGGCCTGCTGTTTGCGCCGGGCGGCAGCACGCGCGTCCTCTCCGAGGCGGGTGTGCGCGTTATGACAACTGACCAGACGGGCGGCAATACGCCCGGCTCGTTCTCGCCCGACCTGCCGGCGCGCGATGTCGCCTGGGGCGCGGGATTCGCAGTCAAGGGCGATAGCGCGACCTCTGGCGACCTCCTGTCGGCGGTCAGCTTCGGCCACGGTGGTGCGACCGGCTGCACGCTGCAGATCGACCCGATTGAGGACATTGTGATCGCGTATGTATCGAATAAGCATGCCCGCACCGGCCGACCACCATTCACGCGCCGACAGGTGAGTGTGGTGAATACGGCGCTGGCAGCACTAACAAGGAGATCCACGAGCTAATGGAAAACATGGACCGACGAGAATTCATCCGCAACGCCGTTATCGGCGGCGCGGGACTCGTCATCGCAGCAACCGGCGGGCTGATTCTGCTCACTCGCAGATCCGGCAATGAGCGGTTCAAGGGTGAGATCACGATCCCGAAGACCGACCTGCCGCCGGTCGGCAGCGATCCGGCGACCAGCGACAGCGGACAGTTCCATCTGATCAACAATGATGACGGTGCGCTGGCGCTCTACTGGGCCTGCACGCACCAGGGCTGCAAGACGCCCTGGAAATCCGGCGAGGGCCAATTCCATTGCCCGTGCCACAACTCGACGTTCGACCGCCACGGCGTCGTTACCAGCGGTCCGGCACCCCGCCCGCTTTCGACGTTCCCTGTCACCGTCTCGCAAAACGGCGATGTCGTTGTGAACACCACAGCGCCGCAGAGTCGCAGTGATTATGAGCCAAGCCAGTCCGTTCCGCTGGGCTCAAGCTGACAGAGCCGGCTGCCGATCATGCAGAGGTTCGGCAGCCGCATTCCTGCGCAGTCACGCTCCAAGTCCGCTGACGCCCTTACTGATGAGCAGGACGCCGAAGATCAGGAACAGCAGCGTCATGACCAACGTCGTGTTCGCTACGAGCCAGCTGTGCCAGCCACCCAGAACTCGCGCAGCGCTATCCGGTGCCAGGAAATACCAGACGACTGGCCCGATCACCGTCGAGCTGGCCAACACGATGAAGATCGCCAGCCCGACAATCGCGCCACTGACGGACGTGCCTGTCTGGGCAACGCTGAGTGCGGCTGAGATGGTGAAGACAACAAACTTGGGATTGAGGCCGGACAACGCTGCACCCATCACCGCAACCTTCGCCGGCGATGCACGCTCAAGGCCTGCCATCCACTTCGGCGTCTTGGCCGCCTGGCCATCTTGTGGGCGGCCAGTCCACTGCCGCACCGCCAGCCAGAGGAGCAGGCCGCCGAGGATGAGCTGCAGGATCGATCCCACAGTCGATGGTTCGTTGCGACTATCGACGCGGGCCGGGTCTGCCAGAACGAGGGTCAGCGCGCCAACGCACGCCAGGCCGACTAGCCAGCCGAGCGCGAACGCAGAGCCGGTACTCCGCCCCCGCTCAGAAAACAGCAGCACAAGCACTGCAATGACCTGGATTGGGCTGGTCGCGACAGCGACCGCCATCGGCAGGACTTCACCGATTGCCGCAAGCATGGTGCACGCCCTTCCCGCAAGGTCCACGTGAATAACACCGGACGCTGCGAGCTGCCTGGACGCGCCGGACACCGTACCCGCATGCCGCATGACGTTCGTGAATCGCAGAATAACAGGTGAGCCATGACAGACAATCCCTGAGATTGACCGTCACAGCTCACGCAATGCGGAAGCTCGTTCCGTTACGCTGCGCGCTCAAAGTAGAGCTGCAGCTCCAGCGTGCCGTGGTCCTCGACCGAGACGACAGCCGGTGCCTGTGGTTTGGAAATCCCGTACTCCGCGAGCGTGATATCAAGCGATCCGACGACAACCAGCGTGCCACCGCTCAACTGAGCTTCCATCGGGATCTGGACGGCCTGCTCGACGCCGTGCAGGGTCAGCGTGCCGGTCGCGACAACCGAGGCCGACTCACCGTTTGCCAATCCTGCCGGCAGCTCGACCGGCTGAGTCAGCACGAAGGTCGCCTCCGGGTAGGTCCGAGTCTCGAGCGCCTGGTCGCCGAGCGCACGGTCGCGCCGCGATTCATCGCTCTTCAGTGTCGTCATATCGACGCTGATCGACGCGGCCGTCAGGCTCGATCCGTCGATCGTCAGTGAGCCGGTGACATCGGACGTCCGGCCCACTGCCTCGGTCGTCCCGATGCTGGCCAGCTCTTCACCGATGCGGTATCCGACAAACGCGTCCTGCTGTGCGGCAGCAGTCCACTCTCCCGCTAGTCCTCCACCGGATGCGCTTTCGGATGTCGCCGATTCAGTCGCCGCGATCGTAGCAGTCGGAATGGCGGCGCTTGAGTTACTTGTCGGCTCGCTGGCTGCCGTCGTCGACGTCGCAGCGGCCTCCGTCGTTGCCGCAGTCGGGACCAGCGCTGAAACTGCCGCTTCGAGCGATGCCGGCGGTGGCGCGTCGTCGCGAAAGAACTGATACCAGATGCCGATTGCGCCAAGCAGTACAACGGCTACCAATGCTCCGGCGATCTTGTAACGGGTGGCATTCATTGCGTCATCTCCTGAGGGGATCGCGAACAGTCGCTACACGCAGGGCTGTCAGTCGAGCTGGATGCCGATGTCGTACACCGCGGCATAGCCCGTGTCGGTGGGTGTCACATCCAGAACGAGCTGGTTGCCGCCGTCGCGGAAGATGCTGTCGCCATCGTTCATTAGCGTGCGCTGCCCCTTCTCCACATACGGTTCTTCGGCGTGGACGACATCGGATAGCGCATCGTCAAAGAACCACTGGGAGGTGAACTCATACGATCCGCCGCTGGGGTGATCGCCCCGGACCTTGAAATGAATGTGGACAGCACGGCCCTGGTACCAGCCGGGATAGATCGTCGTGAAGCTGACGGTGCCTTCATCGTCAGTAACCTGGTAGCCGCGCAAGAAGACCGATCCGACGGTATCGAAGCTCCGATCCTCAACATCGGAATAGACGCCGAGAGCGTCACACTGCCAGATATCGACCGCTGCGTTCGCCAACGGTGCGCAGCCATCCGAGCCAACCCGCGCCACCCGAAGCGTCAGATCGAGCCGCACTCCATCGACAGACGCGCCAGTCGCTGGGTCGGACCGGATATCAGAACGCAGCAACCGCTCATCAACGAAATAGGGCCCCTCGGTCAGCTCCGGACTCACCACGCAGGCGAGAAGCACCGGGGTTGATTCACTCACTTCGGTCGGCTCCGCTTCGCTTGTCGGCATCGTCGCATTCGGTGTGTCGCCTGCGATCTCGCTCGTAGCCGTACTGGCGGTTGCCAGTGTCGATTCGGGTACGACCGTCGTGCCCGGGGTCTGCACTACGGGGACACTCGTTGCTCCGTATCCTTCGCTTGTCGCGGTCGAATCCTCGGCCGACGTCGAGCAGCCCGTGAGCATGACAACACTCGTAGCGCCGAATAGTGCCAGCACTTCGCGGCGCGAGAGAATGCGTCCAACGGAGCGATCGTCGTTATCCATGCCAGAGTCCTTTCACCCATCACAACCGATCGACGGACGTGGTGAATTGAGCCTAAGGACTCGTCCTGAGAGTTTGCTGAGTGTCCGGTGAGAGTCTGACGGGAATGAAGTGCCGAAAAGCGTGACCGCCAGATGCCGGCATTTCTGCCGATCTCTGGCGGTCGTCTGGGGTCAGAAACGCGTTTAGCCGATGCGGTTGGCGGTCACGTAGCGCGTGGCCCAGTAGGGATCGTAGAGGCTGCTGACACCGACCGCGTCGTACTGACCGGTGGCACTGATAAACAGTCCGTCGCCAAGATAGAAGCCGACGTGCGAAATACCCCACTGGTACGTGTTCTGGAAGTAGATCACGTCGCCGGGCGCGAGCTCATCGCGCGAGACAGACATGCCGGTTGCGATCTGGTCTTCCATCGGACGACCGATGTCGAAGCCCAGATCCTGATTCAGCACCCACCACGTGAAGCCGGAGCAATCGAAGCCGTCGGGGGCCATCCCTCCCCAGAGATAGGGCACGCCGACATAAGCCATCGCCGCATCGACGATCGCATAGCCGACATCGCTCGCAGGCTCGGTTCCCCAGCCGCCGGTCGCGTAGCCCGCCGCCTGCGTATAGCCGACGTAGCCGTCGTACTGCACCCGTGACCAGGCAACGCCATTGTCGTCGATGTAGTTCGGTGACAGCACATTCACAAGCGCGCCGTCGGGGATACCGGTGATCGTCTCTGCGCCGAACGATGGGCCATCGCGGAGGAACAGCCCTTCGCCATCTGCCCAGACCGTTATCGGAACGCCGGTGGCTGCCTCGGCAGAATCGGCCGGCGATAGCGTCGAATCTGCGAACGCAAAATCGCTCGACGCAAACGTCAGATTGTCCCCCGCCTCGTCGCGCCAGGCGGTCTCGCTGCCCTGTGGACCAACATAGTCGGCCGACACCCAGCCGGCGACCCAGTCATCGCCCGCCAGCGCCCAGACCTGATACCAGGCCGAGCCATCATCGGCCGTCTCCGGTCCGCCCACGACCTCGATCGCAGCAGACTCGTGCAGCGACCAGAGAACCTCGGAATCCGTCCCGGGTGCCGAACGCAGGTTGAGGCCATCGCCGCCGGTACCGGCAACGACCGCCACGTCTCCACTCTCAAACAGGTAGTCGGCCGCTGCCGGCCCGACCAAAGGGAGTGCGCCAGCGAACGCGGTTGCCACTGCCAGCGACAACATCACAGCTCGTCGCGATTTCACTCATCCGCCCCTTTACTTGTCTCGTTGGCTCATGAAGCCCCCACAATGAGCCTTGCAGGTCGGAATGTACGTACATCTAACCTGTGACTCTACGTCACTGTCAAGCATCTGGCCGAAATTCCCATGCAATTCTCAGGCGGATGGCGGGGCATCTATGCGGTTGAGAACGACCCTGAAGGTCGCTCCCTTGCCCGGTGCGGTGTCAAGATCGACGCTGCCCTGATGCGCCGTGACGATCGAGGATACGATCGACAATCCCAGTCCGCTGCCGCCACTTGCGCGGGAACGCGACGGATCCGCGCGGAAGAAGCGATCGAACACGCGGGCTGCGGCCTCCTCAGTCATGCCGGGGCCGTCGTCTGCGACGGTCAGCACGGCTTTCCCATCGCTGCCGCCGATCGTGACCCGCACAGCATCGCCCGCAGCGGTGTGTTGGCGCACATTCGACAGCAGGTTGTCGATCACCTGCCTGAGACGGTCTGCATCGCCCGACACCCAGACCGACCCGTTGCGCTCAAGCGAGATCGGACGATTCGGCTCGATCGCGCGTGCTGCCGTCACCGCGTCGGCGGCGAGTCGGCCAAGCTCGACCGGCTCGCGTTGCAGCTCACGCCCCTGATCCAGCCGCGCCAGCAACAGCAGATCGTCGACCAGCTTGCCCATGCGTGAGCCTTCAGACTCGATCCGCGACATCGCCCGCGCGACCCCTTCTGGTGAAGCGGCAGCGCCGGAGCGGTACAGCTCGGTGTAGCCGAGGATGGACGTCAGGGGCGTGCGCAGCTCGTGCGACGCGTCGGCGACGAATCGGCGCAGCCGTTGCTCGGACGCTTCCTTCGCGGCGAATGATGTCTCGATCTGGCCGAGCATCTGGTTCAGCGCGCCACCGAGCTGCCCAACCTCGGTTGTGTCGTCCGCATGCTCGATGCGGTGGGAGAGGTCACCGGCGGCAATCTGCCCGGCGCTGGCGATCATGTCGTCAATTGGACGCAACCCATGACGGATGACGAGCCAGACGACGATGAGCAGGATCGTCAGGATCGCCAGGCTGCTCAGCGTCATGCCGATAATCAGGCCGCGCGTGGTCGCTTCAACATCGGTCAGTGGCGCAGCGAGCGCCAGATAACCGCCCTCACGCACGTTCCGCAGTAACACGCGGTAGCGCATGTCCCCGCCATCTTCAGCGCCGACATTGAAGAAGATGCCGGCGTGACGATCCAGCTCTTCCAACGACATCCCGGCGAGATTCGGCAGAGGATCGGGTTCATCGGGATAGCCACTGGGCGAACTGTAGCGCACCGAACCATCGGCGCGAAGTAGCACGGTAGCGAACGCTTGCCGCCCCGGTCCGTGTGCGTTGTTGTCCGGTTGCAGGAGTGGTCGAATCGGGCTACTGACCAGCGACTGGTCGATGCGCTCGATCATGCCGGCTCGGGTGCGGTTCACGGTCAGGAATCCGCTTGCGACGAAGGCAAGCAGAACGAAGAGGGAGATGATGATCAGGAGACGCGTTTTGATCATCATCGCGGGTTAGTCCGGCTCAATCCGCAGCGAATAACCGAACCCGCGCACGGTCTGGATTAGCTTCGGGCCGTCAGCATCGATCTTCTTTCGCAAGTAGCTGATGTACGTCTCGACGACGTTGGCGTCGCCGTAGAAGTCGTATTGCCAGACATTCGCCAGGATTTGATCCTTCGATAGCACACGACCCGCATTGATCAGCAGGTAGCGGAGCAGGCGGAACTCGGTCGGTGACAGCTTCACCAATTGCCTGTCGCGCCAGACGCGATGACCATCCTCGTCCATCTCAAGATCGGCATAACGTCGGTATTGCGATTCGTTCGGCTGCGCTGTGTCACCACGCCGCAGAATCGCACGAATGCGGGCGATCAGCTCCTCCAGGCTAAATGGCTTGGTCAGATAATCATCGCCCCCAACGGTGAAACCACGAATCTTGTTCTCGTGCTCATCACGAGCCGACAGGAAGATGATCGGTACATGATCGCCGCCCGACCGGATACGCCGCGCGATCTCGAAGCCGTCCATGTCAGGCAGCATGACATCGAGCACGATGAGACGCGGGACGAAGGACGATGCCTCCACCAGCGCATCGCGCCCGGTGCCGGCCGACTTCACCTCGAATCCCACAAAGCGCAGTGCTGTCGATATCAGCTCAACGATCGCCGGCTCGTCGTCCACGACGAGAATCCGCTCACTGGCACCCGCCGCTGCGTCCTCCAGACCCGGCGCAATTCGATCCTGGGCACTCACCGCGACGCATCCTTTCAATTGCCTGCCCCAATCGAATTAGAACACCCGTCGCTGAGAGTTACCTGTGAGTTTCCTTCGAGTCTGTCAATCGGAAATCCCATGCCACTCCCAGCGAATCCACAGACTGGCGACCTAGAGTCGAATCTGGGCGAAGTAGCCCATCGACTCCGAGAGATGTCAGGCAAGGAGGACTTCTGACATGGACGAACAGCACATCTCATATGAGCCAGCAGGGCAGAGGCGGCCAACCAGACGCCGCTGGTTTGCGGTCGTATTGGGGCTGATGATGATCGGCGCGCTGGTCATCGGCGGGACGGTCGCCGCACAGGAAGGGACGTCCGATTCGGACAGCGGCCTCGGCGAGTCGTTCCTGAACCGGCTTGCCGAGAATCTCGGTATCAGCCGCGACTCGCTTGACGACGCGATCACGACCGCTGGAAACGAGACGGTTGATGACGCGGTCACGAACGGCGATCTGACCCAGGAACAGGGCGATACGCTGAAGAACCGCATTGAAAACGGCCACTTCTTCAGCTTCGGTCGGCCGGGTGGACGGATCGGCATGGCGCTGTTCGGCCACGGCGTCACGCTTGACACAGTCGCCGACACCCTCGGCATGTCGGTCGACGACCTGACCACCGAGCTGCAATCCGGCTCGACGCTGAAAGAGATCATCACCGAGCACGGCAGCACGGTCGATGCGGTTGTCAACGCGCTGGTTGAGCAGGCCACGACCTCACTCGACACGGCGGTCGCGAATGGTCGACTGACTCAGGAGCAGGTCGACAACATCCTGTCGAGCCTGCCTGATCGCCTGACGCAGATGATCGAAAACGGGTTCAGTGGCCCGTGCGGACCGTTCGACGGCGGTCGCATGCCCGGCTCGGACAACGCGACGCCGGACGCTGAGCAAGAAGCTTCGCCGACCGCGTAACGCTCAAAACACCTGCCAACCTGTACAAAGGGTCAGGTTCGCAGGTGTCCGATATGACGGTGCGAGGGTTCTGAGACGGCGATATCGTCCATCTTGGACGCACGAACTCCGGTTCGCGGTCCCTGAAACATGAACTCTCCACCATCCCCACCACCTGACGAAAGCCGGCGCGAACCATCCGCCGGCTTTCGTCGCGACTGGCGTACAGGAAATATTCGGACACGCCAGACCTGTCGGGGCGACAGCTGCGAACCTTGCCATGACGAGCCGCGTGATTGAGGCAAACTAGGGCGTCCGCAAGAGAGGGTTGCCACGCGTGCCGCCCGTGTGCTGACCGGGCGTATGCGATACGCCCCCCAACATCTTCGTGGCTGCCTGCAGTCCCGCAGCATGTGCCATCAGGTGCGCCGTGCATCCGAGGTAGGGGCGTATCGCATACGCCCGTTTCGATGCCAGCAACGCGCGAATGGCAAACGCCCGTTGCCTCCACCTATCGCACCGCACCAACCCGCTTACCCGCGATCAAGCGCCTCAAGGATCGGGCGGAACTGCTCGACGCCTGCTGCGTTCGTCACGCGCGAAGCGAACTGAATGTGCGAGATGCCTTCGCGCGCGAAGCCACGCAGCGCTTCGGCGATCTCTTCGGGGTCTCCAGCGAGTGGGCCGTTCGGCACCGGCGTGATGCCGGGGCGCGGATCGACCATGACCGTCGCCGTCCGCTCCAGCGTCGCCGGATCGCGACCGACCTCACGACACGCGGCATCAACCGCCTCCCGGAGCGGTGGGATCGCGTCTGGAGTACTCGGACCGCGCACCAGCCAGCCATTCCAGGCATCGGCGTGCTCGGCGGTAAGGCGCAGCATCCGCGGGCCGCGCGTGCCGATCAGGATCGGCAAGCCATTCGGTCTGGGTCCGCGCGGGCGCAGCTCACACTGTTCGGCGGAAGAGTACGTGCCCGTGAAGTCGACCTTACCCTCGCGCAGCAGCGGAGCGATGATGCGCAGCGCCTCCTCGAAGCGCGCGACCCGGTGATCGTAAGGGAAGCCGAACGCGCGATATTCCAGCTCAAAGTAGCCCGCGCCCAGCCCGAGGATCACACGCCCACCGCTGATTTCATCAACGGTATCGGCCATCTTGGCCAGCAGCGCCGGATTACGGAAGCCGGTGCAGGTCACCAGCGTGCCGAGTTCTGCCGTCTTCGTCGTGGCAGCCAGCGCGGCCAGCATCGTCCAGCACTCCCAGATGCCGCGCGGCGGATCGTCTGCGCCGAACTGATAGAGCAGATGATCGACGATCCAGAGCGAGTCGAAGCCGACCGCTTCCGCGGTTTGCGCTGCCTCCAGAATGTCGGTCCATCCCGGAGTCGTGCCTTCGCGGCGTCCCTCGATCTGCGGCAGGATGAACCCGATCTTCAGTGGTCGCGCCATGACGTGTCCTCCCCATCCCGATTTGCTGACATCATCGGCAGCGACAGTATCAACGGACGGCACGTCTGAGGCAACCAGCACATAGAAACGCAGCGCCGAACACGACGATCCGACGCTGCGATTGCACCTGCAATGCTGCGAGGCTAGCCCGATTTGACCTTGTTCAGAATCTCTTGTGGCTCGGGGAACTTGCCGGTTGCCTTCTTGGAGAAGATCAGATCGTCGCCGAGCTTGACCTCGAAGACACCACCGGAGCTCGGCGTAAGAGTCAGCTCGCTGACCTTATCCGAGTTGCTGTCGAGTACCTGTTCCGCCAGACTGGCGGCTTTCTTCAGGTAGCCTCACGAGGTGCAGTACTCGATCGACATCGTCTTGCGGTCGTCCATACGCCCACCTTTTCTAATAGCGGCCAGTCGGCCGCGCGGCTCAGGATGCAGAGCACAATATCGCATGTCACAGACCAAGCCAAGAGGAGCCGCAGCGCCGCGATGGTTGCTACCGCCGACCGATTACGACATGCTTAGGTGGAGTACAAGGGAGGTTAGGGAGATTCATGGCTTCAAATAGCTCATTTGACATCGTTTCCAAGTTCGACCATCAGGAGCTGCGCAACGCGATCGACCAGGCGATGCGCGAGATCGGCACGCGTTACGATCTGAAGGACAGCAAGACGACGATCGACCAGGAAGCGAATCAGCTCGTCATCTCGACCGACACCGAGATGTCTCTGCGCGCCGTTCGCGACATCCTTGAGAGCAAGCTCCTGCGCCGAAATCTGTCGCTCAAGATCCTCGACTACCAGAAGGAAGAGGATGCGTCTGGCGGTCGGGTGCGCCAGACGATCAAGCTGCGCGAAGGGCTCAACGACGAGTTCGCCAAGGAGCTGAGCAAGCGCATCCGCTCGGAGTTCAAGAAGGTTTCCCCGCAGATTCAGGGCGACCTCGTACGCGTTTCGGCGAAGAGCCGTGATGATCTGCAGTCGGTCATCCAGATGCTGAAGTCGGAAGAATTCGAGACGCCGCTACAGTTCGTTAACTACCGCTAGTCCGCTTCGGGGTCGGCCGCTGCCGATGACGCATCTGCCGACCCCGACGACAAGCGCCGGTCGGCCTCCTCCTTGAGGATGTCGATCAGCCGTCGGCGCTTTGTCTCCTCCGGCCACACCCGTTGGAACATCACCCACTGCTCCGGGCGCATCGAGATGTAGTGCTCAAGCGTCTCAACCATGCGACGCATGCCGGCTTCGACATCAGCGCGCTCATCGGCCGTCCGCTCGATCACGAACGGGTCGGCGATGTGGAACGCATAGCGCTGGGCGCGACCGCCGTCATCATCGCGCTCGGCGAAGACCGGGACGATCGGCGCGCCGGTCGCGCGGGACAGACGGACCGCACCGACCGGCAGCGTCGTAATCTCGCCGAAGAGCCGGACCGGCACGCCGGTGTCGGTGAAGTCGCGGTCAGCCACAAAGCCGACATAGCCGCCCTGCCGCAGGACACGCATCATCCGTCGAATCGCCGCCGGGGAGATATCCTCGATTGGCGCGCCCTTCGATTTGCGCAGCCACGAGACCGCCGAATAGACGAACTCACCGACCGTTGGCGAGGTCAGGACGTAGGGGTTGTAACCGCGGACAAACAGCGTCTGGCCGACGAAATCGAACGCGCCGAAGTGGCCGGTGAGGATGATGCATCCCTTCCCCTCGGCGTGCAGCGCTTCGATCATTGACCAGTCGTTTTCGGGCAATCGCGTCATGCGGTTGAAGTCTTCGCGGGACAGGTGCGGCACTCTCCCGAGGTCCCAGAAGTTGCGTGCCGAAACGCGGAATGTCCGCCGCGCCTGTCCGCGCAGCGCCAGCTCGGTCAGCTCGCCTCGGTAGGCGTGGCGCAGGTTATCTATGACGTTCAGCCGGTAGACGCGCGTGCGCCAGTACGCGAAATCGCCGACGCGATCGGCAAGCCAGTAGCCAACCCGCGTGGGCGTAATGCGCGTGAAGTTGGCAAACAGCCACGCCGCGACGATCCCCCAACGCTGCTTACGGTTTTCCGGCTTCCGTGGGGGGATGATCGGCTTCTCAAGGAACCGCGAATTAAGCTGGCTCACTCTGCTCGACCCGCTCGGCGGACGACGCCACCTGAGCATCAAGCGTTTCCGGACGATCGTCCGGGTCCTTCAGGTAATACATCGCGTCGTAAATCACCGGCAGTCCACGAATGACGCATAGCGCCACCGATGCATACACCAGCACCCAGCCGACGAAACGGAACGCCTGCTGATCGTAGAAGGTGCTGAGGAAGCGGCCGTCCGCGTCGGGCAGCTGCCAGGCGAGCAACCAGGCCAGAAAGACGAAGCCGAGCGCCTTTGACCAGCCATACGCAGTGCGACTGAAGCGCGATGCGGTCAGGAACCAGGTAATGCGCGAGCGCGCCATCGTCTCGTCACCGAACGGCGTCTTGCCTTCAGCAAGTGCGACCGAGCGCATAACATCAACGGTGAAGGAGCGCGTCAGCACGACGAGCGGCGCCCAGACGCCGACCAGGCTCAGATGCGCAAACACGACCCAGAGCGCATTTTCGACAACACGATCTCCGGCAATGTCGAGCACAGCCCCCAGCCGGGATGTCGATCCGCGCTTGCGTGCAACCCAGCCATCGAAGCCATCTCCGGCGAAAACGACAGCGATGATGAGACCGGCGATGAAGATCGCGACATAGTTCTCGCTATACAGCATCGCGATCGCGCCGAAAAGCAGGAGTACACGTCCGACGGTGATGAGATTAGCCATGTCCCCCCAACCGTCACTGACGGCCTGATAGACCGCAGGTTGTTTGGCCAGTATAGCAATGCCCGCGTGGATCGGGAGCGGCTTCGCGCCAGGATCAGGAGACCAGTCGGATCAATGCAATCGCCGCGACGATCTGGACGAATGGCGTCGCCGCAAGGATCAGACGCGCAAGAAAGCGATCGACCGCCATCAGCAACGTTGCCAGCGCGGTATTACCAATCAGAATCAGCCCGGCAAGCACCGGCAACTGCCATAGCGCCGCGGGAGATCCAGTGTGCTCAATCTCACCGAGCGCATCCCAGTGCAACGCAACCGGATCGGGCACGCCTTCCATCTGGCTGATGAGATAGGCGACCATCAGGAGCGGAATGATGACGCCAACCGCAATCAGGTTTGATGACAACCGATCACTCAGCAGCCCCGCGCGGAACAGATCACGATAGAGGAAGACGAATGGGCTCTGGCGGCCGGCGCGGGCTACCGGCGCAGGCTCATCGAGCGGCGGCGCAATCGGCAGCTGCTCTTCCTCTGCGACAATCGGCTCTTCGTGGCGAAGGGGTGACTCAGGTCGGCGACGCGGCAACACCGGCTGCTCTACTGGGCTCGCCGGCATGTCCGGGCGGCGCGCACGCCGATGATCGATGTCGACCAGAAAGAGGATCGGTCGCAGCGGCGAGATCTCCACGCCGCCACTCGTCGTGCGGATACGCACCCTGCTCCGGCGCGGGAGCGTGGCCCAGACGCGCCAGATGCCGTCAGCACGACGATGGGTCGCCACACTCAGCCCCGGCCAGAACGGCTCCCAGCCCGACGCACTCACCGGCACATGCGGGTCGTATTCAACGGCGACGATCTCAGCGAGGGCGATGACATGCGGGCGTCCCATCCAGTGGACGGTCAGCTTCTCGTCGTCCAGATCGTAGACAAGCCCGCTGAGACCACGCAGCAGCCAGGATGTTCCAACTGCGGCGGCAACCATCGCCAGCATGAGCAGCCAGAGGATCCAGAGCGCTGCGCCACCGGCTGACTGCGAGCGCCAGAATGCAATGATGATGATCAGGATCTCAAGGACGAGCAGCGCGATCCCCACCGTGCGCCCAGCACCGTGCGCCACCGGCCAGACGCTGGCAGGCTGGCCGGCCAGCGGTCCACGACCAGATCGCATCTCAGGGTCTGGATCGATCATCGCGCCACGATTACCCTCCAGCAATCAGGCGACACCGGCAGGATAAGGTAAACCGGCGCGAGTAGTCACACTCGCGCCGGTTCGACGGCGTTACTGCGTCGGCGTGCCGGTATCTTCCGTTGGCAACGGAGCCGGCGTCGCGGTCGGCGGCAGCGGCGCATCAGCCGGTGCCTGGAACGTCGAGTTGTTCGCCTGATTCTGCTCGCGCTGAAGCGTCGTCAGCGGAATATCCGACGAAATGTCGCTCTCGTTGCGGCGCGCCTGAATCCAGTCGCTATAGGCTCGCGACTTCAGCGACTGCATCATCTCCAGCGTCAGCGGGCGATCATCTTCGTGCTCGAACACCTTGATGACGTGCCAGCCGAACGATGACTGGACTGGAGCGGAAACCTCGCCAGGCTGCAGCGCGAACGCCGCCTCCTCGAACGGTGCAACCATGACTCCGCGCGGGAACCAGCCCAGGTCGCCGCCGTTCGGAGCAGTCGACGTATCGGTGCTGACTTCCTTGGCGACTTCAGCGAAATCCTCGCCGTTCTTCAGTCGTTCCTCAACCGCGTTCGCGGCCTCTTCGGTCGCAACGAGAATGTGGGCTGCATGGATTTGCTCGGCACGCTGCGGCACCTGGCTTTCCAGCTGCTCCTGCACGCGCGTGCGGGCCAGCTCCGGCTTGACGATGAGCCGCTCGTAATCCGATCTGCTCATGTCCGACGGTTCAAGGTAGTTGGACTTGTACTGATCGAAGCGCGACACCGCTGTAGCGCGCGCATCGTCCGGCGCAATCGTCGGTGACGGCGTTGGTGACGCAGCCGGCGAAGCATCCGGCGTGCCGGCTGCGTCAGTAGCCGGTGTGGTCTCTGCACCAGTCGCCTCTGTTGCTTCCGAAGCAGGCGTCTCTGTCGCCTCTGCTCCGGCTTCGGTCGACGCGGTTGGCTCCGTCGTCTCGGACGCTTCGGCGGTGCCAGTTTCTTCGGCAGTCGGTGAGGCAGCCGCCGCAGTCTGTGCGGCCTCGACAGTTGCTGTCGAGGCGGCCTGGTTCGCCTCAGCCGTGCCGGTCGCCCAGGCTGCCGCCGTTGAGTCAACCTCCGGCGTCGGGGTTGGCGACGACAGTGGCGCGGGCGCGAACTGCTCAGTGACAAACTCGTCCATATCGGCCTGGGTGATCTCGATACCCATATCATCGATGTTCTGGAGAACGATCAGGTTGTCGACCATCGCCGATAGCGTATCTTCTGCCAGATCTGCCCCACGCAGGTCATCGAGCTCAGCCTGGATTTCAGCGGCCTGCTGCTCAAGCTGCGGGCGCTGGTCTGCCGAGGTGATCTGGTACTGCTGGCTGATCTGAGCAAGATTCTGGCGCAACTGGAGGCCGCGCACCTTCCAGTAATCGCGCCGCTGGATGTCCGTGCCATTCACTGACGCGATAGTGCCGTGCGGATAGAAGTAGTACTGATATGCCGCGCCGACAATGAGCGCCACAATGACAACAGCCCCGGCGATACCGGCTGCGAGATAGAGGAGCCGTTGCTGGCGCTCTTCGCGCTCACGCCGCGTTACTCGTCGTGTCTGACGAGACGCGGTCTGGGAACCGCCGGGCCGGATGCGTTCTCGAAATCGATCTAGCATGCGGGGATTCTCGCTTCGCTGAAGCTGGATGCAAGCAGGGCCACCGGCCCGGTGACCAGCGGCCACCGGGACACGGCAAGTCGAGCGCGCCAGCGATGATGGCTAGCGACGCAGGTGCTCACAATCCTATGCGTTGCTATCAGACTGCGGAGTCGGCTCTTGCGGACGCGAGTCCTCGCGCGGACCGCGATCGCGGTCACCAAAGCTGCGCGGTCCGCGATCCCCGAAATCGCGAGGACCACGATCTCCGAAGTCGCGCGGACCACGATCTCGGCCGCGGCCGCCGCGGTCGGGGCGTCCACCACGATCGCGTCCCTCACGCGAGCCCTCGGTGAAGGAGAGCAGCGCCAGGTGGCGGGCACGCTTGATCGCCGTCGCGAGCGAGCGCTGGTGCTTCGCGCAGGTGCCGCTCTTGCGGCGCGGCTCGATCATCCCGCGATCGGAGACGTAGCGGCGCAGCCGGGGCACATCCTTGTAATCGACGTGCTTGATGCCATCGACACAGAAGCCACAGACCTTGCGACGCGAGAACGAGCGACCGGGGCCGCTGCTCACGAATCGGCGTGGCCGGGGTCCTGATTGCTCTCCTTGCGACGACTGGCGATCGTCAACCATCAGGTCGTTCCTTATCTCTATCTATCCGCTCAGCGCCCGCGCGCTAGAACGGCACATCCTCGATGTCGTCGTAGTTGTCAAACGGGTCATTGCGCTGCTGGTCCTGACCCTGCTGCGGTCGGGATCCGCCCTGCGGGCTGCCCTGGCCACCGCCACGGCTGTCCCGGTTGTAGTTGCCGTATGATCCGGCAGCCTCACCCATGGCCTCGTCGCGGGTAGTCAGATTCTGGAAGTTGTCGGCTGTCACATCGACGCTGGTGCGCTCGACACCGTTGCTATCTGTGTACTGCCGAATGCTCAGCTGACCTTCAACAAGGACTCTGTTGCCTTTGCGCAACCACTCGTTCGCGTTCTCTGCCAGGTTGCGAAACAGCGTCACCCGAAACCAGCTCGTCTCGTCCTGATACTGACCTGACTGATCCCGGCGGCGACGATTGACCGCGATCGAAAAGGTCGTGATCGGCGTGCCATTCTGGCTATAGCGCATTTCGGGGTCGCGACCGAGGTTCCCAACGAGAACTACGCGGCTGAATCCTCGCGACATGACGCTCTCCTGTTCCACTTCCAGACTACTGCGGACGGTACGCTAGGCGTTTGCGTTCTCAGCAGTCGCGTTTCCGTAGCAGTGCGTGTCCACGAGCGTCCCGGCGGCGTCATACAGATAGGCGCAGTCGCCATCGTTGTTCCACCAGCGCAGCGCGTTGCCGACATAGAGGTCTTCCGCGCTGTCGTCACCAGCAGCCATGTGGACGCGAACGCTTCCACCCGCCGCCAGCGCGAAGGCTGGGAACACGTAAGTGTGCTTCTCGCCATTGTCAGCGAGCTTCCAGCCTTCCAGCTGAACCTCGCTGTCGCTGCCGTTGCTCACAACAACCCACTCGTGATCGCCGTGGTCGTGTCCATCAGCACCGTGGTGAACCTCGCTCACCTTGACCGCTGCGGTGGCTGCCTCAGCCGGGGCCTCAGCGAACGTCGCCGGTGCTACCTCGGCAAGTGCCGACTCAGCCGGGGCCTCAGCGACAGCGGCTGCCTCGGCGGGAGTTGCCTCTGCCGGAGCCTCTGCAGCAGCGCGTGCTGGTGCGGACTCGCCACGGCGGGCACCCTCACCACGCGGTCGTTCCTCGTGCTCAGTAAGCACATCGTACCGCATGATCAGGTGGCGAATCACCTGCTCATCGAGACGAAGATCGCGCTCCAGCTCATCAATGGCGGTAGTTGTAGCGTGGAAGCGGTAGAGAACATAGAACGCATCGGGAAAATCGTTGATCGGGTACGCCAGTCGGCGTCGGCCCCAGGGGTTCTGGCTATTGGTCGAATCGACCGTGCCATCCTGGGTTGTGATGTAACCCGACACGCGATCGACGACCTCCTGAAGGCCCTCTTCGGTCACGGTCGGGGCGACAACGAGCATCATCTCGTAGTCACGAAGTTGGGGATCAGCGGCGTGCTCGCGCAACGCGTGCTCCTTCCTCCCGGTTAATGCGACGCTCGGGACTCGAGTGGTGGTTGCGCATTCCACTCGGTCGGCGGCGCAGAAAGGCGACTATCCATCTGTCTCCATCGCGGCCCACGCCGCGACAACCGCGAATTGTAGCAGATATCCGGTGATTGCTGCTGTGCGCCTATCTCGCGGCGGCGTGGACCTCGACCTGTGCGCCCGCCGCGACGGCCAACGGCAGCGCCCGACCGGCGAAGCCGTGTTCTGCAGCGGTTGCTTCCATTGCAATGGCAACAGCGCTCGCGTCGGCCGGCTCGGCGACGGCGAGGATCGTCGGGCCAGCGCCGGAGAGTCCAGCGCCGAGCGCACCGGCAGTTAGCGCCGCATCGATGACCGGGTTGAGGTGCGGGAAGATGGCAGCACGATAGGGCTGGTGCAGACGATCGCGCGTCGTCTCGCGCAGCAGATCGCCACGTCCCTCGCGGAGAGCCAATGCCAGCATCGCAGCGCGCCCAATGTTTGCCGTGGCGTCCGGCATCGGGATCGCCGTGGGCAGAATGCCGCGCGCTTCACTCGTGAACGCCGGAGCGTCTGGCACAAGCGCGACGACGGTCCACGGCAGCTCGGCGGCCAGCACTTCGGCGATCCAGCCATGCTCGGCGCGGAACGAGACCGTGACGCCACCAAGCTCCGACGCGGAGATGTTGTCGGCGTGGCCTTCCATCTCGCCGCCGATGTCGACGACATCGCTTGATTCGAGCGCAATGTCGAGCAGGAATCCCGCGGCGTGAATACCGGCAACGATAGCCGAGGCGGACGAGCCGAGGCCGCGCGCGACCGGAATGTCGCTACGAATGCTCAGCTCGCAGGCTGGTAGTGTCCGGGCATAGCGATTGGCCGTGATCTGCATCGCCTCGACGACCAGATTGCCGCCACCGAGCAGATCCTCGCTGTTCAGCACGCGGATCTCACCGGACTCGTCGCTGAGGCGCGTAATGTCGACCTGCATCCACAGGTCGAGCGCCATACCGAGCGAGTCGAAGCCGGGGCCGAGGTTCGCGCTGGATGCGGGAACGCGGATGCTACAGGATGTTGGCGAGTGCACGGTCGAGCGCCTCCAGCGTTGGATCGATGACGACCGGCTGCGCGCCCGCGTTGGTGATGTAATAATCCGCGCTCGCTTCGGTGTCCTTCAAGAGATTGCCCGTCAGATAGGTTAGCACTCGCTCGCCCTGCTGGATCACGCCCTCAGAGATCAAGCGCCGGATGCCGGCCAGCCCAGCGGCAGAAGCGGGTTCGCAGCCGATCCCGACACGATCGATCATGGCTTTGGCAGCCAGAATCGCGTCGTCATCGACGGCCGTTACGGTGCCCTCGCTATCGAGCACAACCCGCCGCGCCTTCGTGTAGTTGACCGGATCGCCGATCTGGATCGCTGAGGCAACTGTCGAGGCGGCAATCGGCGAGTACTCGGCGAAGCGCGTCTGCCAGGCGCGATAGAACGGCGCAGCGCCGGCGGCCTGCACGACCGCAATGCGGGGCATCGACTCAATCAGGCCGGCAGCGAGCGCCTCACGCAGCGCCTTCCCCAGCGCGCTCGTGTTGCCCAGGTTGCCGCCGGGCACCACGATCCAGTCGGGCAACTGCCAGTGCAGCTGCTGCAGCGCCTCCAGGACGATCGACTTCTGGCCTTCCAGACGAAACGGGTTAAGCGAGTTGAGCAGGTAGATGCCGTAGCGGCTGGTCGCCTCGCGCACCATGTTCATTGCAGCGTCGAAATCACCGCGCACCTGGATGATCGTCGTGCCGTAGGCGATCGTCTGTCCAAGCTTGGCTGCCGAGATCTTGCCTTCAGGAATGAAAACGACCGACGGGATACCGGCAGTGGCAGCGTAGGCGGCGACGGCGGCGCTCGTGTTGCCGGTGGACGCGCAGGCGACCATCGTTGCGTTAGTCCAGCGCGCGTGGCTGATGCCGACCGTCATCCCGCGATCCTTGAACGAGCCGGTCGGGTTCTCGCCCTCGTGCTTGAACCAGGCATCGGTGCCCGCGTAATCGCTCAGGCGCTGGTCGTTGTAAAGGTTGGTGTTGCCTTCTGGCTTGGAGACGATCACATCGTCCGGGAAGTTCGGCATCAGCTCGCGAAAGCGCCAGACACCGGAACGCAGCGGATGATCGACCGCACCAAGGCGGCCATCGAACAGCTCGCGCGTGACTGGTGGGATTGCGAGATCAACCTCAAGCAGTCCTCCGCAGTCGCAACTGGTCCGCACATCCTCGGGCGCGTACGTCAATCCACACTCAATACACCGTAGCTTCACGCGCCCCCCATCGGCATTCGTAGCGGCCAGCCGTCAGCTCCAACTAACAATCATGCTCCGCAAGCAGAACTCCGCGCCAGTGCTAGAGCGACTTACGCGGGTCGAGCGCATCACGCAGGCCGTCTCCAACATAGTTGATCGAGAGAACGGCCAGGAAGATCATCAGCGCCGGGAAGATAACCATGTGCGGCGCGATCTCCATGAAGTTGATTGAGTCATTCAGCAAGCGTCCCCAGGTCGGGACGTCCGGCGGGAAGCCCAGGCCGAGGAACGACAGCGTTGATTCGGTGATAATTGACGACCCGACTGCCAGCGTCGCGGCGACGATAACCGGGCTCATCGCATTCGGCAGGATATGTTTGAAGATCACCGTTGTCTGGTTTGCGCCGATGCAGTGGGCCGCCTCGATGAACTCTTTCTGCTTCAGAGAGAGGAAGGAGGCGCGCACAAGCCGCGCGACCGACATCCAGCTCGTGATACCGATCAGCGAGACAATCAGGATGAACGGGCCGAGCGTCGTACCCAGACGCTGCGCGAGTGGATCGCGGAACAGATAGATCGTCAGGAGCAACAGCGGCAGGTCGGGCAGCGAGATGAACATGTCAACGACGCGCATCAGCGCCGAATCGACAGCACCGCCGAAGTAGCCGGCCAGTGCGCCGATCAGTGTGCCGAGCGCGACCGACACAAGCATGGCGACGATGCCAACCGACAGCGAGACGCGCCCGCCCCAGAGGACGCGCGCCATGACATCGCGCCCCATGTCGTCGGTGCCCATCGGGTGGCTGGCGGAGACAGGCAGCGTCGCGTACTGGAAATCGATCCAGGTGCTGCCATGCCAGAGCATTGGGCCGAAGATCGCTGAGAGAGACAGGAGAACCAGCGTGGCCGCGCCAGCCATTGCCAGGTGATGGCGTCGGAACTGGCGCAGGGCGTCCGACCAGAGCGAGCGCGCCTTCTTCGAGCGTAAGCCCCCGACATCTGAGAGGCGTTCAATGGCGGCCGTTGACGAGGATGAGCGGAGCGTTCCGCGAGACATTGGGTTGCGATCCTTTACCCGGGCTGACGGCGCTATGCCAGAGGCATGCGCTCCTGCCGTCCGCCCCACCGCTACACAGAAGGAGCCGGACTGCCTGTAGGCAGCCCGGCACCGTTGAGACAACGCGTCGTAGCGACTATCCGGTGGTCTTGCGCGGGTCGAGAGCGTCGCGCAGACCGTCGCCCACATAGTTGATCGAGAGAACGGCCAGGAAGATCATCAGCGCCGGGAAGATGACCATGTGCGGCGCGATCTCCATGAAGTTGATCGACGTGTTCAGCAGCTGGCCCCAGGTCGGGACGTCCGGCGGGAAGCCCAGGCCGAGGAACGACAGTGTCGACTCGGAGATGATTGCCGAGCCAACGGCCAGTGTTGCGGCGACGATAACCGGACCCATCGCGTTCGGCAGCATGTGCTTGAAGATGATCGACGAGCGGTTCGCGCCGATGCAGTTTGCGGCCTCGATGAACTCCTTCTCCTTCAGGGATAGGAACGAGGCACGCACAAGGCGGGCGACCGGCATCCAGTTCGTAATACCGATCAGGAAGACAAGGAGCAGGAACGGACCAAGCGTTTGCCCGAACTTCCCGATCAATGAGTCACGGAACAGGTACATCGCCAGCAGCAGCAGCGGCAACGTCGGCAGCGAGATGAACATGTCGGTCAGACGCATGAGCGCCGAGTCGGTGAAGCCGCCGAAGAAGCCGGACAGCGCACCGATGAGCGTGCCGAACAGAATGGCGACGAGCATCGCTGTCACGCCGACTGCCAGCGAGATTCGCCCGCCCCAGAGGACACGAGCAAAGAGGTCACGACCGAGGTCGTCCGTGCCCATCGGGTGGCTCAGCGAAACACCCAGCGTCGACTTACTGAAGTCGATCGTCTTCATGTTCTCTGGCCAGACAATTGGCCCGAGGAGGGTTGCGACGATCAGCAGCGTGAGCACCACCACACCACCAACCGCAAGGGTGTGCTTACGGAACTGGTGCCAGGCATCACTCCACAGCGAACGCGACTTCTTGGAGGCCAGGCGGCCCATCTCTAGCGCTGCTGCGCCACTACTCTGAACCTGAGCGTCAGAAACATCTGCCATCAGTTCGTCCTCTCTCCCTCGTACGCTCTTGCCACGCGCCTACGAGTACTTGATTCGCGGGTCGAGGACGCCATAGATGACATCCGCCACCAGGTTGAAGAAGACCACCAGAATCGAGAACATAAATGTGATTGCCATGACGACGGGTGTGTCGTTGTTCTGGATCGCGGTGATGAGCAATGCGCCCATGCCAGGGACCTTGAAGATCTGCTCGGTGACGACCGCGCCGGTGATAACGCCCGGGAGCGAGAGCGCGATGATCGTGATCACCGGGATCAGCGCATTGCGCAGGGCGTGCTTGCCGATGACGTTGCGCTCGGCCAGACCTTTCGCCCGTGCGGTGCGGACGTAATCCTGGTGGATGTTCTCCAGCATCGATGCGCGAACGAAGCGCATCAGTGCAGCAGCCTGGAACATCGCAAGCACAGTGACAGGCATGATCGCCTGACGTATGCGTTCCCAGACTCCGGCCAACCCCTCGGTATCGAGGGTTGACCGGTAGATAGATGGCAACCAGCCTAACTTGATCGTAAAGAGCAGAATAAAGAGCAGGCCGGTTGCAAACGTCGGCAGCGAGAAGCCAATAAAGGCCAGCGTCGTCGCGACGTTGTCAAAGACCGAGTATTGGCGCACCGCCGATAGCACGCCGATTGGTATGGCTATCAGAATCGCGAGCAGGAACGCCGAACCACTGATGTACAACGTAGTTGGCAGACGCTGCTTGAGCAGGTCAATGACCGGACCGCGGGTGCGGAACGAGTAGCCAAAGTCGAGCTGGAACATCGAGCTGGCCCAGCGTGCATAACGCACGGGGATCGGGTCGTCGAGGCCCATGCTTTCGCGAATTCGCTGCCGCACTTCCGGCGGAACCGATGGGTTGAGCGCCAGGTCAGACAATGGGTCGCCTGGTGCCAGGGCAAGAATCGCGAAGATCACCATGCTGATCGCAATCAGCGTCGGAATCGCCGTCACGAGGCGGCGAATGATGTATCGACCCATGTCTCCCGATCCCTACATCCATTACCGTGGCGTCTGATACGCCGACAGGTCCGCCAATACGACGGTACTTACGGTGGTTGGTGTGTGCGAACGAAATGCCCCCGCGTTTGAGAATGCGGCAATACTAGCACGCCGAACGCGCCAACCGTTACCCCGCGCCGAAATCTGTACCCCGATCGTACTCTGGTTCCCAGTCAGAGCCGGACCTGTGCCGGACCAGCGCAGTGTACCCGCACTGGCCGGCACAGTACACCGTCTCTGCCTCAGGACTGGCGCGTCCAGTTCTTTATGTCGTAGACATCGCTGGCCCAGGTCGTCCCAACATAGCCAGCGAGCGTGTTGGCCGCGCAGGCGACCGCTGCCCGGTGAATGATCGGCACTTCGACGAAATCGTTGACCGACAGATCGTTCATCGCTACGAACAGGTCGACCTGCTTATTCGGATCCATTTCGACGCGTGCCTGGTCGTGCAGCTTGTCGAACTCCGGGTTGTTATAGCGGGTGATGTTCGTGCCGGCCCAGCTGTTGGCCTTGGACGCGATCTCATCGGTGCGGAACCGCTCGCACCAGGAGACCGGGTACGGGCTCGACGGCCCGTTGGTGTACATCTCGAGATCGGCGTAGAAGTGCGGATACGTGTCCGGATTCCCAGCATCAGACGCGAAGAACACCGCCGAGTCGACGCTCTTCAGCTCGACGACGAACCCGATCTGCTCAAGCGACTGCTTGACGATCTCCTGCGTCTTCTGACGGACGGAGTTGATCGACGTCTGGTATAGCAGCTTGTATCCGGCAGCTTCCGGAACGTTCGCCAGCAACTCCCTCGCCTTATCGAGGTTGTATTCCCAGGTCGTGTTTGGCGAGACAAGACGGCCTGGCGCGTTGAGGTTGTTAGAGGTCGCCTTGCCAAGCTCAGCGCTCGTCCCTTCGCCATACAGCTCCTTGGCGATAACATCGCGCTCAATCGCGACCGCGATAGCGTTGCGCGCGTCCTTGTTCTTGAAGATCGGATGCTCGGTGCTCGGCTCGGAGCGCGCGCCATCAACCTCGGTGTTCGGGTCGGCGAAGTTGATCATGATGCGCTCGGCGCTGGCACCCGGACCGGAGACGATCTTGCCGACGCCACCCTCGGCCATCTGACTGAGGATCTGCGGCTCGGCCTGAATATTCCAGGCCCAGTCGGCCTCGCCGGATTGCAGGACAGCGCGAGCTGCGCCCTGCGCATCGCCACCACCCTTCATCTCGACACTGTCGAAGAACGGCTTGCCGGCATCCCAGTAGCTTTCGTATCGATCGCACAGCACGACATCGCCCGGGCGGAACTCGTTGATCTTGAACGGGCCGGTGCCGACCGGCGCGAGATTCGCTTCGGCATCGCGCGATTTCTCGCCGATATAGTCGCCAAAGATATGGCGCGGCAGGATCATGCCGTTCGGGCCGGTGAACACATCGAACCAGGCCGGGTTCTGCTGGGTGAACGTGATCTTCACTGTCACGTCGTCGACCGCCTCGACCGATTCAACGGTCGCAAAGTTGCCGATGGTGACCGCAGCCGTCGCCTCATTCGAGGCGTATTCCCAGGTGAAGACGACATCATCGGCGCTAAACGGCTCGCCGTCGTGCCACGTCACACCATCGCGGAGCTTCCAGGTGACGCTCAGGCCGTCCTCGGAGACGCCGCCGTTCTCCAGCGACGGCATCTCAACCGCGAGAGCCGGTATGCCGTTGCCATCAGCATCGAAGTCAGCCAGCGGCTCATAGACGAGGCGTGAGGCGTCGAAGTCCTTGGTCCCTGTCGAGAGGTGCGGATTCATGATCGTCGGTGCCTGCCACCACATCAGGCGAAGCTGACCGCCGCCGCCGGCTTCGGCAGCGGGCGGCTCCGTTGCTTCGGCCACCGGCTCCTTCGTTGCCTCTCCCTCGGCCCCGGTGGGGGAGGCTTTCGGCTCTTCGGTTGCCGACTCTTCGGGTGCCTTGGTCGCGTCGCCAGAGGGCGCTGTAGTTGCTTCTGCCGGAGCAGTCGTTGGCTCCTCGTCTTCGTCACCACCACAGGCCGCCAGCAGGCCAGCCAGCAGCGGCGCGCTCAGGCCGAGCGCTGCCCCGCGCTTGAGGACTTGTCGTCGGTTAAGACGGCCGGCGCGTACATCCGTTCGCAGACGCGTGAACTCGTTGAACACGTCACTCATGGGTCGGTCGTCCTTTCCACAGCTGGGAATCGCGCCACTTTGGCTAGCGAGCCAGGATGCTGTTCGCGGAACGCCCCGCAGATACGGTCAGACGCGCAACGGAAAAACCGTCACCGATGCGGCTATGTCGAGCCTTCCCCGTCATGCCAGGTCTTTCTGGTTACGCTCCTCGTACGGGATGTTCTTCTGTGAGATCCACCTGGGCTCAAGACGGGTACGCGAGAACTCCGTGCGGCTCTCTAGCAGCGCTCTATCGGGCGATCGATACGATGACAGACGGAAAGTCCGGATGCGACGCTAACGCGTTTTGCGCAAGCGGCGCGCAGGGAGACGAGCTCCAGCACCTCGGGGCTAATAAAGGCACTGGCGAGCGCCCGACCGAAGTCGACCGACGCTCGCCAGCGGAACAATCACCAGACCGAAGGACTAGTCCTCCAGAGTCCAGTTCTTGAGCTCCCAGACAGGGTTTGCGGCCCACGGAGAGCCAACATAGCCCTTGATCCGGTTGCTCTTGGCAGCCAGGCCAGTGCGGTTGACGAGCGGAACCTCGACGACATCCGTCTCAGTCACCAGCTTCATCATGTCCTGGAACAGCTGCACCTGCTTGTCAGCATCCATCTCGACCCGACACTGATCGTGCATCTTGTCGAACTCCGGGTTGGAGTAGCGGAAGTAGTTGCTACCCGCCCAGCCGTTTTCCTGCTGTGCGATCTCGTCCGTTCGATAGCGCTCGAACCACACCGCCGGGTAGACACCAGCGCCGTTCGTGTGCATTTCAAGGTCGGCGATGAACTTGCCCGACGTATCCGGGTTGCCCTGGTCGGTCGAGAAGTACACAGCCGCGTCAACGCTCTTGATCTGGACGGTGAAGCCAACCTGCTCCATCGCCTGCTTGATGATCTCCTGCGTCTTCTGGCGGACAGAGTTGATCGAGGTCTGGTAGACGATATCTCCGCCGGAGAAGCCCATCTCATCGAGCAGTGCCTTGGCCTTGTCGATGTTGAACTCCCAGGTCAGCTCCTTGTTGGTGAACTTCGCCGGCTCGTCATACTGGTTGGTTGCGGCAACGCCGCCCTTGCCATACAGCTGCTCGGCGATCGTGCCGCGGTCGCAGAGGAAGGCAAGCGCCTGGCGGGCGCGCAGGTCAGACCAGATCGGGTGTGGCGTACCGAAGTGCGAGAACTGGCCATCAACTTCGGTATTCGGGTCCGAGAAGTTGATCATCAGGCGCTCGGTGCCACCACCTGGCTGAGCATCGATGGTACCGATGCCGGCATCTTCCATCGGGTTGAGGACGGACGGCTCGACCTGCAGGTTCCAGGCCCAGTCAGCTTCGTCGGACTGCAGCACAGCACGCGCCGCGCCGACCGAGTCACCGCCACCCTTCATCTCGACCGAGTCGATGTGTGGCTTGCCCGGATCCCAGTAATCCTCAAACAGGTCATAGAGGCAGACATCGCCAGGGCGGAACTCGCGGACCTTGAACGGGCCGGTGCCGATGATGTCCAGGTTGGCCGGTGCGTTGCGCGACTCAGAACCCTGGAAATCCTTGAAGATGTGCTCCGGGAGAATGCAGCCCTCGGTCGTCACAAACGGGTCGTACCACGCCGGTGTCGGAACCTTGAAGTTCACGCGCACGGTGTAGTCGTCGATCTTCTCAACGCTTTCGACCGTCTGGTAGCGACCACTGGTCGTGGTGGCGTTGTCCGGATTGACGATGTACTCGTAGGTGAAGACGACATCATCGGCGTTGAAGTCTTCGCCGTCGTGCCACTTCACACCCTCGCGGAGCTTCCAGATGCACCAGGTGCCATCCTCGGCCAGCGTCTCGTTCTCGACCGAGGGGAACTCGGTGGCGAGGAACAGGACGGGCTCCAGGTTAGCATCCCAGTCGGCCAGCGGCTCCATGCAAACGCGGCAGGCATGATAGTCCTTGGTGCCGTTCGCCAGGTGGACGTTCAGGATGACCGGTGCCTGCCAGTAGAACAGGCGAAGCTGTCCGCTACCGCCACGCTCGCCGGTCTCTGCAGCCGCTTCTTCGGTCGGTGAGGCTTCTGCCTCGCCCTCTTTCGTCGGCTCAGCCTCGGCTTCGGTTGCTTCAGCTGCAGGTTCAGTTGCCTCTGCCGGGGCCTCAGTCGCTTCACCGGCCGGAGCCGTCGTTGCTTCTGCGGGGGCAGTGGTTGGCTCTTCGTCGTCGTCACCACCGCAGGCAGCGAGCAGACCAGCGATGATCGGCGCGCTCAGTCCGAGAACCGCGCTACGCTTCAGCACCTGACGGCGGCTGAGCTTGCCGGCAAGGACTTCCTCCTGGAGTCGCTCCAGACCGAACTCGGGTTGCGTCACGAGATGTCCTCCTTGATCCCGACCACAATGCGCGCGTTGCGCTGTGCCACTTGCTCGATGGCAATCGATCGATAGGGAAGTCCGGTGGGACACTGATAACGCGACACGCGGCCGCACCGCCGGATACTCCGACAGCCGCGGCCTTACCGACTGCGCGTTTCATCCCAAGGCCGGAGCCTCTGACCGCCGACGCACCCGGCGTCAGGTCCCCGAAAATCGAATTGCCTCGATAGCCTGTATACGCACAGAGTTATCAGGGTGGATGTATCACTGTCAAATTTCGACGCATTTGTCAGCATCACTGGGCGTGCTCGCCCGCGATTCGACGGGCGGTATCAGCCCTTACTCATCGATCGCTCCATATGCGTCCGTCGTTGTGATCAGCCCATCGCGGAGATCTTCACGAATCGCCTGCGGGTCGCGCTTCTGCGGGTCGCCATAGCCGCCACCTCCGGGAAGCTCCAGCGTGACGCGGGTATCGGCGGCCAGCTCGCGCGCGCCCTTGCGGGACAGCTCTTCGCCAGTTGAGAGCCTGATCCGCGCCGATGCACCGGGCCCTCCGCCGTCAGCGCCCTGCGCCGCAAACTGGACCCGATCGAACAGCGGCGAGAATGTAAAGGGACGGCCGGTGCGGACGGAGAACTCGAGCGTCTGCCCGAGACCACCCCGGAACTCACCCGCCCCACCCGAATCAGCCCGCAGCTCGCGACGGTGGATGACGACCGGCGCGAGGCTCTCAATCACCTCAGATGGCACGCCGGAGATGCCGCTGGGGAACGCGGCGGCGCTGATGCCGTCGCTGGTCGGCCGCGCTCCGGTGCCGCCGGTCGAGAACCAGACGTAGGTCCAGAGATCACCGTCGGCATCCTTGCCGGTCAGCTGGATGTTCCAGATATTGGCCGCGCCCTCAGCCATCACCCGCTCGGGGATGATCTGCGCCAGCGCGCCGAAGATCGCCCCCGGCAGGAAATGACCGATGATGTGCCGGGCACCAACCGGCGCGGGATGCTGCGCATTAAGGATCGATCCGGCAGGGGCCGAGACATGGACGGGGCGGAACGAGCCTTCGTTGTTCGGCACCTCCGGCGCGAGCGCGCATTTCAGCGCGTAGGTCGTATAGGCGTGCGTGTAGTTCAGGACAACGTTGATGCCGCGCGAGCTCTCCGGGCTGGAGCCAGACCAATCGACCCACAGCTCATCGCCGCGCTTTGTGAGCGTCACTTCGAGCCGCACCGGCTCCTCGTAGCCATCGGAGTAGACGACGTTGCTCCACTCACCATCCGGCAGGTCGGCAATCGCAGCGCGCATCGCCCGCTCGGAACGCTCGATGATGGCATCGGCCAGCGGCTCCAACGCATCCAGCGCGAACTCATCCATGAATTCCAGCAGTCGCCGACCGCCGACATCGTTGCCTGCCACCTGCGCGTGGATGTCGCCCAGCACCGGCTCCGGCGTGCGGACGTTCGCCGCCAGGAGTTTCACCAGCTCGCTGTTCTCGACGCCGCGGTCATAGAGCTTGGTGATCGGAACGAACAGCCCCTCCTCGTAAACCGAACGCGCGTCAGTACCCAGGCCACGACCACCGATATCCAGAACGTGGCAGATATTGCCGAAGAACCCGACGAGCGTCGGCTGGGTGGCGGAGCGGAAGATCGGCGTGATGACGGTGAAGTCGTGTAAATGCCCCGATGTCTTCTGCGGATCGTTCGTGATGAGCACATCGCCCGGTGCGAGCGTTTCGGCTGGATAGACGGCGAGGAAGTGGTGGATACAGGTCGCCATAGCATTGATGTGCCCCGGCGTGCCGGTGACGGCCTGCGCGATCATGTTGCCGCGCCGATCGAACACCCCTGCCGACAGATCACCCGACTCGCGCACGATCGTCGTGAACGATGTGCGCATCAGCGCGGCAGCCTGCTCGTTGACGACGGCAATCAGTCGGTTCCACATGACTTCGAGCGTTATGGCGTCAATCATTCAGCTGCCTCCACGACCAGGCTCATCAGCTCATCAACTGTCACGAGCGCATCCGGCCCGACGATGAAGGTCGATTCGCGTTCCTCAACGACCGCCGGCCCGCTAAACGTCGCGCCCTGCCCGAGCCGGTAGCGGTCATAGACCGGCACGGAGACGCGCTCCCCGGCTTCCGGCAGGTAGACAGGACGCTCGCGCTTGATCGCATCTTCCGCCGTTGCGGCGCTATCAATCGCGCCTGCGAGCTGATGCAGCGGCAGATCGGGGCGCGGCCCAGCCACCCCGACCCGCCACGAGAGCGCCTCGACCGGATTCCCCTGCGGGATGCGCTCGAAGAGCGACCGATAGACCGCTTCGAATGCACGCTGCAGATCAGCGACGTCCGCATCGCCAAGCGATCCGTCCCGCAGAGGCACCGACACCTCATGTCCCTGTCCGGCATAGCGCAGTTCGGCTGTCCGCGTCACGGTGATGGCCGACTCCGCGACGCCGGCGCTGCCGAGGATCTGGCGACCTTCGGCTTCCATCTCCTCCAGAAGCGCGTTGACGTGCGCCCAGTCGAGCGCGTCGAGGCGTCCGTAGTACGAGCGCACGAAGTCAAACGCCAGTGGCGCGGCCAGGAAGCCAACGGTCGACATCACGCCGGCGCCGAGCGGCACGATCAGACGCGGGGATTGCAGGATGCGGCTGACGCGCCAGGCGTGCACCGGCCCGGCTCCGCCAAACGCGAACACCGGATAGGCGCGCGGATCCTTGCCGCGCTCGATGGCGTGAATCCGGGCGGCGTTGGCCATGTTCTCGTTGACAACCTGATGGATGCCCCAGGCCGCCTGTAGCACGTCAATGCCCAGCGGTTCGGCAACGTCGCGAGCAATCGCCGCCTCGGCGGCTGCGACATCAAGCGCCATCCGCCCACCGAGGAAATACTCAGGATCGAGGTAGCCGAGAACGAGGTCAGCATCGGTGACCGTTGGCGCAGCGCCTCCGCGCCCGTAGCAGGCCGGCCCGGGATCCGAACCAGCCGAGTCCGGCCCGACCTTCAGCAGACCCAGTGCATCGATGCGGGCAATCGATCCGCCACCAGCGCCGATCTCGATCATCTCGATGACCGGCACCTTGATCGGCAGACCGGAGCCCTTCTTGAAGCGATAGACGCGCCCGACCTCGAAATCGGCCGTCGTCAGCGGCTGGCCGTCGTCGATCAGGCAGGCTTTCGCCGTCGTGCCGCCCATGTCGAACGACAGCACGTCCGGCGTGCCCGACAGGCGGCCGTACTCAGCCGCAGCCAGGGCTCCGGCCGCCGGCCCGGACTCAATCAGGCGGATCGGGAATGTCTGCGCCGTCTCGACCGTGCAGGTTCCACCGGACGCCAGCATGATCAGCAGTCGTCCTCCGACGCCCAGCTCAGCCAGCGATGCCTCCAGGCGGCTCAGATAGCGCGAGACGATCGGGCGGACGTAGACGTTGGCGATCGTTGTCGACACGCGCTCGTACTCGCGAATCTCCGGGACGACGCTTGATGAGGTCGAGACGATCAGATCGGGCGCGTACTCCGCGAGAAGCGCTTCGACCTGCCGCTCATGCTCGGGATCGCGCCAGGCGTGGATGAGGGCAATCGCGACTGCTTCGACACCTTCAGCGGCGAGCTGGTCGGCCAGCTCGCGCACCTGCGCAGGCGAGACGGGCGTCACCTCAGTGCCATCAGCGAGAATGCGCTCGTCCAGCTCCAGTCGCAGATGCCGCGGAACCAGCGGCTGCGGCATCTCCAGGAACAGATCGTAGAGATCGTAGCGATGCTCGCGACCGATCTGAATCGCATCTCGAAAGCCGCGCGTCGTCAGCAGCGCCGTCAGCGCGCCCTTGCGTTCGATAATCGCGTTGGTGACGAGCGTTGTACCGTGAACGATGCCGCGCACCGCCGCCGGAGTGATGCCGGCCTCAGCAAGCGTCGCGACGAGCCCGTCGGTGACCGCCTGACTCGGATCGTCCGGCGTCGTGAGCGTCTTCCCAATCTGGAAGCGGCCATGCTCGGGATCGAACACCAGCAGGTCAGTGAACGTCCCGCCAATATCAACCCCGACCCGCAGGTCCCCTGTCGCCATTCCCGATACCATCCCCTCGTCTCACCACCAATGGCCGCGCCCATGATACGGGGCGCACAGGAGATCCGGGGAGGCAGAGGTTTAGTTATCGAGGCAGTTCCAGAGTGCGCCGGCAACCTTGAACGGGTCGCTCGACACGACGCTGGCCGCGTACAGCTCCATCGCGCCGAAATCGGCGGTGCGGTTCAGCGGGTCGCCGCGATCGACGATACGCGCGATGACCGGGAAGTCGGTCCAATCCTCGGCCGTCTCAGTCAGCGGTGGTCGCCAGATGACGAGGTTGAACGACACCACGTTCAGGTGGTCGGTGAGACAGTTCAGCACCTGATAAACCGTGCGGGTGAATTGCTCGTCCAGCGCGTTGCCAAACAGCATGCACTCCTTCTCCTTTAGCGGAGTGACATGTGCCATCACGCGGACGTCGTTATAGGTGCGGCCCAGGCCGAGCGACTCGTGGACGCGATAGAGATCATCGTAATAGTTCGCGTGGTGCGCGTCGGCGTAGGCAACACCGGCGCGTCGCTGGCGCTCAATGTGACCGTAGTGCATGCCCTTGGTCAGGCTGACCTGCATGTGGCCGTGCGGGATCGATGCACCACTCTTCCAGAGGCAGTTCCACATGATCAGCGGATAGATGGCCTCGGCGTCAATACTGTGACATGCCTCCTGCCAGCGCATCGCGACGTCGAAGGCGTCTTGCACCGACGGTTCGGTGAACGCAAGCGGATCGTGCTCGCGGAAGATGACGACGCCGTGATAGCCATCGTACTTGGCGATGTTGCTGGCGCTGATCGAGTACTTGCCCTCGATCCGACCAAAGACATCGGCCGGCGTATTCAGCTCCGGCTCACAGAACGGATCGGGCGCTGTCCGCGCGATCTCGTCGGCCAGGTCAGCCGGGATGCGTGCTTCCAGCGGACGCCGGGCGCGCAGCTCGTTAAACAGCGAGCCTTCGAGCGTCCAGCGGTTGGTGACGCGCATGATCTTCTGCTCGGAGACAGCCTTGGCGCTGCCAAAGTATCGATCGATCCAGCGCAGCATGTGTTCTGGCGGCACCAGCCGCCCCACCGACGCCAGCACCTCGTAGAGCCGCGCAAAGCGAGCACGGTCCGACTCCGGCACCGTCATCAGGATGCGCTCCAGATCAACGATGTGACGCTGTTCCAGCTGCGAGTCAGATAGAAAAGCGGATTCGGCCACCAACAACTCCCCCATCATGTTGGTACGTACGCTGCGGACTGGCGCACCGAGAGTGCTACTTGCGCAATATCAGCACGTGTCCGTTGTTCATGTCAGGTCGCACGCGTCATGGAATGGCGCACCGGATCATGTGGCAGCGCAGCACATCGACAACTGTGCCACGCTGGCCCCGTTGTCTCAAGCCATAACGCCGGCGATGGACACCCCGCCGACGGCTACTCACGACCAGATTGGCACATTCGGGTCGATCGTCTCTCCGCTGACGATCTCAAGCGACTCGAATGCGGTCTCATCGACATCCGGCGCGACAAGCACGTTGCGGCCGGCTGTCACCTTCGCCGGGACGCTGGCACCCCGACCAACGATCGTCAGCCCGGTGTTCAGGCGCGACGGCTCCAGCCAGTTTGGCGCGTAGTCATCGCCAACGCCAAGTTGCGCTCCAGCGCCGATGGTCACGGCCTTGTCAATGATGCAGCGGTCAATGACTGCTCCGGGTCCAATAACGGTGTCGGTCATGATGATCGAATCGCGGACAATCGCTCCTTCATGGACGATCACCCCCGGAGACAGCACCGAGTGATACACCTCGCCGCGAATCACGATGCAGCCGTTTGAAAGCAGCGCGCGCGAAACATGCGAGCCATCCATGATCTTGGTTGGCGGCCGCTCCTCACTGCGCGTGTGAATGCGCCAGTCGGGATCATACAGATTCAGCCCGGGTACATCCTCCAGCTGCTCCATGTTCGCTTCCCAGTAGGACTGCAGCGTCCCGACATCGCGCCAGTAGTCTGCAAACCGGTGGGCGAAGACGTTGCCATCACCAATCAGGAACGGAATGACCTCATGGCCGAAGTCGATCATTGAGAGGTTACTGTCAGGCCGCCGGAAGACATCCAGCAGCACCTCGGCGCGAAAGACATAGACGCCCATCGAGGCGAGATTGGAGCGCGGCTGGGCCGGCTTCTCATCAAAGTCGATGATGCGATCCTCGTCATCGGTCGTCATGACGCCGAACCGGCTGGCGTCCTCCCACGGCACCGGCTGGACTGCGACGGTCACGTCGGCATTCAGCTCCCGGTGGCGGGCAAGCATCGGGCGATAGTCCATCGCGTAGACGTGATCGCCGGAGAGGATCAGCACATCGGTCGCGCGGGTTTCCTGCACGTAGAACAGATTGTGGTAGATCGCGTCCGCCGTCCCGCGATACCAGTCCGAGCGCGCACGCCCAAGATATGGCTGAAGGACATGGACGCCGCCGGTCGCGCGGTCCAGATCCCATGGCCGCCCGTGTCCAATGTGGTCGTTGAGTGAGTGCGGACGATACTGCGTCAGGACAGCGACATCGTAGATCCCGGAGTTGACGCAGTTGGAGAGGGCGAAGTCGATAATCCGGTACTTGCCGGCAAACATCACCGCCGGCTTGGCACGCTGGCGCGAAAGCACGCTCAGACGCTCTCCCTGACCACCGGCGAGGATCATCGCAACGGTCTTTTCCCGTTCGAGCGCCGCCATCTCTGCTCTCCCTTCGCCCCAGCCGCACCACCTGGTACGAGGATAGACGATTGTTGGCCGTGCCGCGATACTCGGACGGGGATCAATCCGATGCTATGCTATACTGCCGCCCGCCGACACCCGGATAGCGGGAGGCGATTTGCGTGCCACCGTGCTCCGGCAAGGATATCCCGGGACCACAATGAGAGAACTCTTTCGACGCCAGCCACGATTTACAACTTCCGACGAAGAGGACGTCCGTTCGCAGGTGCCGAACGACCTCTGGGTCAAGTGCCCCAAGTGCGGCGAGCTGGCGTACAACAAGGAGCACCTCCACGGTCACCGCGTCTGCCAGCGCTGCGGCTACCACTTCCGCCTCGACGCGCGCGAGCGCATTGCCCTCCTCGCTGATCCCGAGAGCTTCACTGAGTGGGACGTTGAGCTGGTGCCGAATGATCCGCTCGGCTTTAGCGTCGACGGCGAGACGTACGCCGAGAAGGCGCACAAGACAACGGCCAAGTCCGGCGTCACGGAAGCCGTGATCTCGGGCGAAATCACCATTGGCGGTCGGCCGGCCGCCCTGGTCGTGACCGATTTCTCGTTCATGGGTGCCAGCATGGGCTCAGTCTATGGCGAGAAGCTGTCCCGCGCATCCGAGCGGGCTGCCGCCGGCTGCTATCCGCTCATCACTGTCTCGGCATCGGGCGGCGCTCGTATGCAGGAGGGGCTGTTCTCGCTGATGCAGATGGCCAAGACAACTGCGGCGCTTACCAAGCTCTCCGAGCAGCGGCTGCCGCACATCGCGATTCTGACCGACCCGTGCTATGGCGGCGTGACCGCGTCCTATGCAACCGTCGCCGATGTCATCATCGCCGAGCCGGGCGCGCTCGTTGGATTCGCCGGGCCACGGGTGATCGAGCAGACGATCCGCCAGAAGCTGCCGGAGGGATTTCAGACCGCCGAGTTCCTTCTGGAGCACGGCATGATCGACCAGGTCGTCCCGCGGTCGGCACTCAAGGCATCGATCAGCCTGCTGATGAACATCTATCAGCAGGCCGCCGGCTGCCTCGTCCCGCCCGAGCGTCTCGTCGCTGGATTCGCAGATGCCTGAGTCGAACGAGCGCTCGCCGTGGGACCGCGTTCAGATCGCGCGCAACGCGGCGCGACCGCACACGTTGCACTATGTCAACCAGCTCTGCTCCGATTTCGTTGAGCTGCACGGCGACCGCGCGGCCGGCGACGATCAGGCGCTCGTTGGCGGGCTCGCTCACTTCCGTGGTCGCAGCGTCATGATCCTCGGCCACCAGAAGGGCGAGAACACAAAGGAAAACATCGCCCGCAATTTCGGCATGCCGAAGCCAACCGGCTACCGCAAGGCGCTCAGGTTGATGCGCCACGCCGAGAAGTTCCGCTTTCCGATCATCACCTTCGTCGATACCCCCGGCGCTGATCCCGGCCTGACCTCTGAAGAGGGTGGGCAGGCGTTCGCAATCGCCGACAACATCTACGCGATGGCCACGCTTGAGACGCCGATCGTCTCGGTCGTTATCGGCGAGGGCGGCAGCGGCGGAGCGCTGGCGATCGGCGTCGCCGATCGGGTACTGATGCTGGAGAACTCGGTCTACTCCGTCGCGTCCCCCGAGGCTGCCGCCGCGATCCTCTGGAAGGACGCCGCGCGCGCTCCCGAGGCCGCAGCGGCGATGCGGGTGACAGCGCCAGATCTGCTCTCCTTCGGTCTGGTCGATGACATCATCCCGGAGCCGACGCCGGCTCACGAAGACCCGGCAGCGACGATCGTCGCCGTTGGCGATGCGATCGAGCGCCATCTCGATACGCTCATCGAGCTCACCGCCGACGGACCGGGCGCGTTGCTCCAGGCACGCTACGCGAAGTACCGCGCGATGGGCCGCTGGACCGAGACGCAACAGGCGAATATCACGACGCCGGCCAGCCAGACGACCTGAAGCGTCAGCCTCTCACCAGAATCGGACCGCTAGTCGTGCGCCACGCAAAGCGGTATCGTGCCTGACGCGCTGGCTAAGCACCCTCGCGTCAATCTATGGCTGCGCACCGCCCATCCATAACCGGCCAACCTCCACGCCCGCCCCAGTTTCCCGGATACACCTTCGAGAACACCACCAACCCGAAGTCGCCTCTCGGCTTCGTAGATGTAGCCTGAGTGGCGCATAGAGCCACTTGCGGGACAGCGCTACAGTAGCTTCGACGGAACACGGCACTGCGCAATCGGGTGATGGAGGCAGAGCATGGCAGCAACCCCGATTCAGCCATTCTTTCTTCCGCATGGGAGCGATCGTCGCGGCCAGATCCACAACCTGGGGATCGGCACGCTCGAGATCAAGGTGACGGCGGCTGAGAGCCTTGGCGCGCTCGTCATTGCCGAGATCGCTCACCACGCGCCGGGCGGCCCGCCACGCCATGTTCATCCGCATCAGGACGAGTGGTTCTCGGTTATTGCCGGTCGCTACCGCATCGAGGCCGGTGACCAGCAGTTCGACCTGGGACCGGGCGACAGCCTCTTCGGGCCGCGCGGAATCCCGCACACCTGGGCCTATCTGGGTGGCGAGCCGGGCCGGATCATCTTCGTCATCACGCCGGCGGGAGAGATTGAGGACTTCTTTCTGGCGCTGGGCCAGGCCGGCGCGATGGGTCCGCAGGAGCCAACGTTCTGGCAGCGCTATGACCTCGCACTGATCGGTCCGCCGCTGACGATCCACTGACGGTGCGATTCGCATCCCGCCCTCCCGCTGTGTCCTTTAGACTTGGGCGCGGAGAGGAGCGTGGCCTGAGTGAGTGAAGCCCGCGTGCGATTGCCTGAACTGATTGAGCGGCTGCCGGCCCGTGAGCACGACATCGTGCTGCGCCTGACCGACGCATTCGACAAAGCCGGCCACGAGCTCTATCTCGTCGGCGGGATCGTTCGCGATCTGCTGCTCGGGCGAGGGCAGGCGGATCTGGATTTCACAACCTCGGCAACGCCGGACCAGACCAAGCAGGCCGGGGCGGCTGCGAAGCCGAGCGCAACGTTCAACGTCGGTGAGCAGTTCGGGACGATCGGCTTCGTCTTTCAGCAGGACGGGCTACCGGACATCGTTGTTGAGGTCACGACCTATCGCAGCGAAACCTACCCGACGCCCGACCGCCGACCGGCTGTCTCGCACGACGTGACGCTACGCGACGACCTCTCGCGGCGCGACTTCACGATTAACGCGATGGCGCTCGACCCGCGCGATGGCGCGCTGATCGATCCGTTCGGCGGGATCGCCGATCTGGGCCACCGGGAGATCGTCGCTGTCGGCGATGCTGCCGAGCGCTTTCGCGAGGACCCGCTGCGGATCCTGCGCGCGGCCCGCTTCGCTGCTCAGCTTGGCTTCACCATCGCGCCCGACACACTCGACGCCATGCGGGCACAAGGCCAATCGCTCGAGCGCATCAGCCGCGAACGGATCGCGACCGAATTGAACCGCCTGCTGACCAGCGACCACGTCGCCGATGGTCTCTGGGCGCTCCACGAGGCCGACCTCATTCGCTGGGTGCTGCCGGAGGCCCAGCCGATGGCCGAGGACGACCGCGATTCGATCGGCGCGCGCCACAAGGACATCTGGGATCACACCGTCCGCGTCGTTGCCCAGACGCCACCGCGGCTGGCCGTTCGCTGGGCGGCGCTGCTGCATGATGCCGCCAAGCCGATGACCCGATCAGTCGATCCGAGTGGCGAGGTCCACTTCTTCGGCCACGAGATCGCCGGCGCAGACCTGGCGCGGCGTGCGCTGCGGCGGCTGAAGCAGGAGCGCTGGCTGGAGCAGCGCGTTGCGCTCCTCGTCGCCATGCACTTGCGCGGCGCGGGCTACGATCCGGGCTGGACCGACGCGGCTGTGCGTCGTCTGGCCCTGGAGGCCGGCGACGCGTTCGAGGATCTGCTCGACGTGGCTGCTGCCGATGTCACCAGCGCCCGCGCCGACCGGCAGGCCGCCGCATCCCGGCGAGTCGCCGGGTTGCGCGAGCACGCGGCGCGGCTCGAAGCCGAAGCATCACTCGCCCAACTGCAATCGCCGCTGGACGGCGACGAGCTGATGGCGATGTTCGACCTGCCACCCGGCATCTGGATCAAGCATGTGAAAGAGCGCCTGCGCGAGCTGGTGATCGACGGCGAGCTGGCGATCGGCGATCGCGACACAGCCGAAACACTGGCCCGCGCCTGGATCAGCGACCCGGACGACGAGCTTGCCGAAGCGCTCGCGCAGGCGACACGGGGGCGGCGCGAACGACCGCCCCCTGACTCCATCAGACGCGACGCAGATCAACGTCGGCGTTAAACCGGCGGGTGAAGGCCGCGATGATCGCGGCACAGTTGTCCAGATCGGTCAAACTCACCATCTCGCTCGGCGAGTGCATGTACCGGTTCGGGATCGACACGAGGCCGCAAGGGATACCGGCGCGCTCGTAGGAGATTGCGTCAGCGTCGGTGCCGGTGCGGCGCGGCGTCGCCTCGATGCTGTGCGGGATGTTCTCCGCCCGGCCCGCCTCGACCAGCCGCTGGTGAACGATCGGATGCACTGCCGAACCACGCGCCAGCGCCGGGCCACCACCGATCTTGCAGATACCGTTGCCGCGGATATCGGCGTCGGGGTGGTCGGTCGCGTGGGTTACGTCGAGCACGATCGCCACCGCCGGATCGAGATGGAATGCGCTCGTGTGCGCGCCGCCGAAGGTGATCTCCTCCTGTACCGCAGCAACTGCCCAGACATCGGCGGCAGGCCGCTCCCCTTCCGAGAGCAGCCGCAGCGCCTCGAGCGCGACGAACGCACCGACCCGGTTATCCAGACCGCGCGAGGCGATCAGGTCATCGCCCAGCTCGATGAGTGGCTGCTCGATGACACCGGCATCGCCGACCGACACCTTCGAGCGCGCGTCGTCAGCATCGCGCGCGCCAATATCGATCCAGAGGGTACGGATCTTCGACACGCGGTTCATGTCTTCTTCGGTCATCTGGTGGCGTGGCTTCTTGCCGATCACGCCGACGACCGGGCCGCCGCTCCCGAGGATGCGGATGCGCTGTCCGACCAGCACCTGATCGTCCCAGCCACCGATGGGCTGGAACCAGAGGAAGCCGTTGTCATCAATGTGCGAGATCATCACGCCAATCTCGTCGATGTGCCCCTCGATCATGACGGTCGGCCCGTCGCCCTTAAGGCGCGCGAAGGAGTTCCCCATCGCGTCGACGATGACCTCGTCGGCAAACGTCTCCGCCTCGGCACGCCAGACCCGCGCTGCCTCATTCTCGAAGCCGGATGGGCTTGCGGTTACCAGCAGCCGATCGAGAAATGCTCGCGTCTCGCTCTTCACGCATCTCCTCCAGTATGTTTGTGAATCCCGGAAACACTCTCAGGCACCGTGCCACATCGACGCATCGTAGCATGCAACCAGATGGCGATCACTCAGTTGCGAGCAGCCGCCGCACGTCCAGCGCGAGTCGCAGTGTGTAGCGAATCTGAGCGTCGTCGAGATCATAGCCGGTGACATCGGCGACGCGCTGCAGTCGGTAGGCGAGCGTGTTGCGGTGAATGCCCAACGCATCGGCGGTCGGCGCGAGCATGGCGGCGTGCGCCAACCAGGCATCGACCGTCTCGACCAGATGGCTGTGGCGTCGGTCGTCCTGCTGCTCCAGCGGGCCGATCACCGCATCGGCGAAGCGCTCCAGGCGCACGCGCAGATCGGCGGCGGTCGTCTCGGTACCGGCGGCAATCGGCAGCAGCAGACCGAAAAGGCCCAGCCGCTCCGGCTCGTCCGCCCGGACCACCTCACCAGCAAGCCCGGCATCACGAGTCAGGCGTGACAGCACGCGTGCCTGAGCAAGCGCCGTCTCGGCCTGCCCAACCGACACCACCGGCTCGCTGATAACGACGCGTGCATCCGCATCGCCGCGCTGCACGCGATGGATTGCCACCGTCAGGTCGCTCAGCAGGACACCCAGCCGCGCTTCGTTGGTCGAGAGAACGGCGAACTCATGCTCACCCAGCGCTGCCGTCGCCCGGCCGCGCTGATCGGAGAGCGCCGAGCGGACCCGGTGTGGCAGACCGGACGATGGCGAGCTGAAGAGCGCAACACGCAGTGGTTCGGCGGGGTCCAGCCCGATCAGGCGGGCACGGCTTTCGGCGGCGACGCGGTTTGTCAGTCGACCAGTGAGCAGCTCTGCGACGAGCGGCTCTCGTCCGCTCCACTCACGTCCCTTGCCTCCAGCCTCAATTGCGCGGGTCAGCACCAGCTCCAGGGTCGCCGCGCTCTGCGTGGCCGCCAGCCGTTCCGGCTCGGTCGATGTGTCCGGGGCCAGCCCGACGAGGAGCGCCATCTCACGTCGGCCGTCGTCCCGACTCGGACGTAGCGGCTGGATCAGCCACGATCTGCCGGCGGCATCCAGCACCCGCCGTTGACCACCGACACGCAGCGCTGCCGCGAGGTCATCGCTCGCCAGTGGTGCCTCATCCGGCGCGTCGTCCGAGCGTGCTGAAATCGCACCGTTCGCCTCAATCAGCATAAGCGGGCGACTGATAACGTCGCGGACCGTGTCGAGCAGCTGGTCCAACCCCGCGCCGGAGACGGTCGCAGTTGAGAGCGCCCGCGAAAGGTCTGAGCCGATGCGATACAGCTCGGCGCGGCGCTCGATGATCAGGCGATTCAGCGTCGCCTCGGCAGCTTGCGGAAACGCGCTGCTGCTGACTAGCAGCGGCACATCAACGGCCACCTCACTGAACGTGGGATCGACCATCAGCGCCGCAATCGGTTGCCCCGCGAGCGCACGCACCAGTGTCGCGCTATCGACCATCTCCGACTCGCGAACCTGCTCCAGCAGGCGCGGCGGCGCGACAACAATCTCGCCGCCGCGCAATGGCGGAAGGATCGGTGCAGCGGCGCGGATGGTCACAGCCCAGGAGACACTGCTGTCAATGCCGTCACCAGTTGCGCGACCGAGTGGCGCGCGATAGGTCAGGCCGCGTTGCCAGTGCAGGATGTCGTCGATCGTGATGTCCGCCATGCGCAGGCCCGTCGTGTCCGTACTGTCTCGTCGTGACGAATATACAACCCAACTGTGCGCAGCGCACAAGCATGACGAAATCCACGCTCCGACCGGCACTTCGACTGGTCAGGCGGGTGTCTCGCATGCCACAATGGCCGACATTGGACTCCCCCATTCAGATGGGGAACAACGAGGAGCGCTCGAATGCACGTCACTCTGGATCGCGAATGCGCCGTGCCGATCTATTTGCAGATCGCTCAACAGCTCCGCCAATCCATTTTGGACGGTGATCCACCCACCGGAGGGCGACTCCCGCCGGAGCGACGGCTGGCCAAGCTGCTCGGCGTCAACCGCACGACGGTTGTGAACGCCTATCGCGAGCTCGCGGCAGACGGGCTGGTGGCGGGACAGGTCGGCCGCGGCACGATCGTGATCCACGGATCTCCGGACGAAGAGCCGGAGGCCTCCGGCGCGAGCGGCTGGTCGTCCCGCACGCACGCGTCCAACGGTGCGGCAAGCACGACGATCGACAGCGCCCGCTCACGCTCGACGCCGATCCCGTGGGCGCAGTTGTTCACGCCGACCACCGATGTCATGGACGACGCGCTCCTGCGTGACGCGATGACCGTCTCGGCCCGGCCAGACGTCATCCGACTGGCGACCGGCATCCCGTCGCCGGAGCTGTACCCCATCGCCGACATTCGCGAGCTCTTCGATGAGGCGCTCGGCGATGCCGGGCAGACGCTCCTCCAGCACACGCCGACCGAGGGCTACCCGCCCCTGCGCGATGAGCTGTCGCGCTGGATGGCGCGGACGGCGGCCGGAGCGGGGGTCAACGCACAGGTCGACCCAGCGCACATCGTCGTCGCAGCCGGTTCGCAGCAGGGACTCTATCTCCTGGCTCGGACGCTGATCGACCCGGGCGATCTGGTCATTCTCGAGTCGCCGACCTATCTCGGCGCGGCGCAGGTCTTCCGCGCAGCCGGCGCGCGACTGATGTCGATCCCGGTCGATCAGGATGGCATGCAGGTTGATCTCCTGCAGGAGATTCTGCCGCGTCGCCAGCCAAAGCTCATCTATACGCTGCCGACATTCCAGAATCCGAGTGGCGCGGTGATGTCGATGGGCCGCCGGCTACGGCTGCTCGATCTCGCGGCGCGCTACCAGATCCCGATTGTCGAGGACGATCCGTACGGCGCATTGCGCTTTGACGGCCGCCCATTGCCACCGCTCGTCGCCATCGACCAGGCCGAAGGGCGCTCGAACGTCATCTACCTCTCGACCGTATCGAAGATGCTCTTCCCCGGCTTCCGCATCGGCTGGGTCGCCGCGCCGAAGCCGGTCGCGGAGCGCCTGACGCTGATGAAGCAGCTCGTCGATCTGGACACGAATGCGCTCGCCCAGCGCGTCGTCTGGGCCTTCTTCGCCCGTGGGCTGATCGAAATGCACCTCGCGCGGGTCAACGCCGCCTACCCGCTACGGCGCGACCGCATGCTGGCAGCGCTGGAGGAATACTGCGGCGACCTCGTCACCGCGAACCGGCCCGAGGGCGGCATCTACCTCTGGTGTCGCCTCGCTGAAGGCATCCGCGTTCGCGACCTCCTGCCCGAGGCGGCTCGCGAGGGCGTCGTCTTCGCCCCCGGCGAGTCGTTCCACGCCGATGGTGCGTCGGGTCGCGGACGATTCGACATGCGTCTCAACTTCACGCTGCCAACCGACGACGAGATCGTCGAAGGCGTGCGGCGCTTGTCGGTCGCCGTCCACCGCCTGGCCGACCGGCTGGACTCCCACGGACGTCAACCGCAGCACGCGCTCACACCGATTGTCTAAGAGCTCAGCCGATCAGGGCTCAAGCACCTCGCTGCCGAGCAATCCTCCGAGGACCTGCCACTCCGGCGGGTTCTCGGGATGGTATTCAAACCGCTGGCGCTCGAAGTACTGCACCGTATAGCCCGTCTCGGAATCGGCGTACTCCTCGCTGATCGGAAAGCCGAAGATCGCGAGGCCGCCGTGCGCCTCCCAGAAGCTGCGGAAGCCGAAGCAGAGCCGGTGGCCCGTCTCCGGGAAGAACGTGCAGTTGGCGTCATTGTGACCATCGACCGGCAGGAACGGCTGCGTGCCGAGTAGACCGTGGCGCTCGGCGATCTCGACGCCCAGCAAGCCAAGCTCGATGTCGAAGCGCTCGGCCCAGTCGCCCGGGTGCCACTCCAGCCGGGCACGCTCGAAGTACTGCGTCAGATAGCCGGTCGAGCCATCGACATACTCTTCCGTGATCGGGAAGCCGAAGACGGCCAGACCGCCAAAGGTGTTCCAGTACTGCAGGAATGGCCCACGGACCGTGTAGCCAGTCTCCGGAAAAATGCGACCCGTCGACAGCGACGCGCGGAGCGTATCGACGCGGCCAGTTGCCGTCGCGAAGGCACCGGCATCCAGCCGACCAGAGTCGAGCGCGTTCGCCAATGCGGCCGCAACGCGCTGCCCCTGCCCGACATCGCGCCCCGAACACAGGATGAGGTCCATGCCAGCCTCGGCGGCCAGCACGGCGCACTCCTCCTGCGAGCCAAAGGCCGTCACCGCACCGGCCTCCAGCGCGTCGGTGATCGTCACGCCCGCAAACCCGAGTCGGCCACGCAGCTCGTCGGACGCGATGACACCAGACAGACCGGCAGGACGCGAGCCGTCCAGCGCCGGATAGATCGCCCACGAGAGCATGACGAGCTTCGCGCCGGCATCAAACGCTGCCGGATATGGCGCTTCGTCGATCGAGCGCAGATCGTCGAGGCTCACCGACAAAGTCACCGAGCGGAGATCGGTGTTCTCGTCGGCGCTCGCTGCGCCCAAACCCGGGAAATGCTTGGCCGTCGCCGCAACGCCGACCGCCTGCTGCGCCGCAATAAACGCCGCGCCGCAGGTTGCGACGACGCCCGGGTCGTTGCTGAACGAGCGACCGTACTGATCGTCGAACCCACCCTCCTCGCGGAAGACGTCCAGAACCGGCGCGAGGTTCACATTCATCCCAACGCCGGCCAGGTTCTCGCCGGCAGCACGACCGGCCGCGCTCGCCGCTCCGGCCGGATCGGCTGAGAGGCCGATGTCACGCGCCGATTCGTCCGGCGGGCCAGGCAGGCGCCGGACCAGCCCACCCTCCTGATCGGTCATCAGCAGCAGCGGCGCGGTCATCGGGCTCGCCTGCTGCGCTGCGGCGAGCTGAGCGACGACACCAGCGATCTGGTCATGGTCGACGATATTCTCGCCAAAGAAGATGACGCCGCCGGCTGCCCCAGCACGGATCTGCGCCAGCAGCGACTCCGGCACGGTCGTGCCCGGATAGGAGAAGATAACCCGCTGGCCTGCCAGCTGCGTTGAGGAAAAGGTGGATCGCGCCGTCGCTGTCGATTGCGCCAGTCGGGGAAAGCCGAACTTCCCACTCAGCGCCACAACCGCGCCTGCCGCAACCGTCCGCTTCAGAAATGTTCGCCGCGTCGTCATCAGGATGCTCTCAAGTCCTCTCGTAGATCGAACGTCGTCCGCGGCTGGAACCGCCCAGGCATGCGTTGCCGGAGCGATTGACAGTCGAACACATGTTCCGCTACAGTGGCCGCGTCGGGCATGCCGCCGAATGGAACTGCGATGGCTGACCAGCACGATAACGCACACGACACTGACCAGCCGGTGGGATCGTCACAGCCACCGCTGTTTGATGTTGTTGGCCGCAGTACCTATGCCCCGAAAATCGCCGCCGTCGCGCCGCTGACGCCGCAGGCGTCATTGCCAATCGCCCGCTTCTGGTTCCGGCGTGCGCTTGAGCAGGCCCAGCATCCGAAGAACACGGTCGAGTCCTACATCTACGACCTGGCGATCTTTGAGCAGGTCGTTGGACCCAAGGCGATCGACGCCGTCACGGCGCGCGACATCGCACATTACCTCGGCGAGGCGCAGACGCGCTCGACGCGCAAGCGACGACTCACCTCAGTCAGCCAACTGTTCAAGTGGCTGGTGCAGAGCGCGAAGATGCTCGAAACCGACCCGACCGAGTCGTTCTATCCTGACCACATCCCGCTAAAGACCCCGCGCCCGCTCTTCGAGGCCGAGCAGCAGGCGATCCTCGACGCGGCAGCGAACGACTCGTCGCGCTCGGCGCTGATTGTCTGGCTGCTGCTCAACCTGGGGCTGTCGCGCGGCGAGCTTCTGGCGCTGCGCCGCGACCATATCGACTTCAGCGATCCCGACGCGCCAATCGTCTACGTGTTCTATGAGAACCCGCGCTGGGCGGCCAAGGAGCGCAAGCTCGCCGCCGGCCCGGAGCTAACGGCGCTCTATGACCGCTACATCGAGGACTACGCGCCAGAAGACCGCCTCTTTGAGCTGTTGCCGCAATCGGTCAACAAGCTCGTCGAGCGGGTAGCGCGGTCGGCCGGCATCAGCAAGCAGATCTCGCCGCAGACATTGCGCGACACCTACGCCGTCGAGCAGGCCCGCGATGGCGCAGAGGAGGAGCAGCTGCTCCTGCTGCTGGGGCTCGCCGACGACTCACGCAATCGCATGAGCGTCCGCCGCTACCTCAAGCTCGCCGCCCCACCAGCGAACGCATCGTCCGACTGAACGTGAGCGGCCGCCCAACGACGGCACGCTCGCTTGCCTCAGCAGATCGTCAACGCCGTAGTGGCGAGTATTCCAGTGCGGCAGCCATACGCAGGCGACGCAGGCGAAAGCCGTCCCCATAATTCACTCCGCGCTCACAGCCATAGCCAGGTCGGATATGTAGCGTTCCGCTAGACTGGTGTCAATCGGTGGCCGACAGGCTCGATTGCTATCCAACATCGACGGATTGCCGGTTCCCGGTAGACTCCTGTATCATTGCGGGTTGTGGCCGACGTCACTTCCCGCCCGTGTTCGGGCCGTCGGTTCGAGGAAAAGGACAACCGGACAGGGAGCAGGGAGAACGTCATGGCCGGGACATGCGAGATTTGCGGTAAGACTGTCGCCTTCGGACGCAACGTCAGCTTCTCGAAGCGACGCACCAACCGCCCGTTCAAGCCGAATATTCAGAAGACTCGTGTCTTTGACAGCGGCACGCTCCGCCAGGTGAACGCCTGCACGCGCTGCATCAAGACACTAGCGAAGCCGGGCATCGAGCTCGACCTCAACAAGGCACGCCGCCAGCGCGCCTGAGCAACACCACCATAGACCGTTGTAAGCGGGCTCCCGTTTTGGGAGCCCGCTTCTGTTGTACGTCAGCCAAAGCGGGACAGCGCGAGGAAGTCGATGTCGTGGCGCGACGCGCCGTCGATCGCCAGATCGGCCAATACCTCGCCGATGGCGCTGGCGAACTTATAGCCATGCCCGGAGAACCCACAGGCGATCGTGACCTGCTCGGCTGCCGGATGATGGTCAATGATGAAGTTCTCGTCCGGCGTATTCGTGTACATGCAGGTCAGGCTCGACGTCACCTTGCCGGCCGCACCCGGCAGATAGCGGGCCAGCGCAGCCAGCAGCGTCGCGATCTCGCCCTCATCGACCTCACGACGGATGTCGTGCGCGTTGGTGATCTCGCCGCCCTCGTGGCGACCAATCTTCACGCCCTGCCCCGGCAACGCCGGGAACCCGTAATACTGCCCTTCCGGCACCTGGAACAGGTAGACCGGGAAACGATCGGCGCCATACAGCTCCGGCTGCGTCGGCTCGACGTGGATATTGACGATGCGCTCGACCGCCAGCGGCAGCGCGAGATCAGGGATGACCTCGGCCGACCAGGGCCCGGCCGCGATTACAAGACGATCCGCATGGTACGTCCCGGCGGCGGTCGTGACTGACACTCCGTCGCCATCGGCAGCCCAACGCGCCGGGCCCGTTTCGAAGCGCAGCTCCGCGCCATGTCGCTCGGCGACGGTGAGGTGCGCGTCGATGCAGTCCTCCGGTCGCAGGAAGCCGGCGTTCGGCTCGTGGACCGCCATCAGCCCGTCGCCCAGCGCCAGACCGGGGAATCGCTGCTCAGCGGCTTGATAATCCAGCAGCTCGTAGGGCAATCCGTGGAGCTTTGCGCTTTCCAGTGCGCCCTCGATGAAGTTCGAATCGGGCGCTCCGATCGTGAGCCCACCAGTAATTGTCAGCAGGTCGCGCTCGGTCGCCGCCTCCAGCTCACGCCAGAGCACATAGGCACGCTGAACAAGTGGCACGTATTCCGGCGCCTCGAAGTAGGCCTCACGAATGATCCGGCTATGCCCGTGAGATGAACCCAGCTTGTGGAGCCTGCCGAACTGCTCCAGCCCCAGCACGCGCAAACCGCGCGTCGCGAGGTGCGCCGCAGCGGCACTGCCCATACCGCCAAGGCCGATCACGATGACATCGTATGACTCGCTCACTCGCTCGCCTCCCAACGCACGACCACCAATCGCTGTGTTTACACTTATCGTTGCAGGACACCAGTGTCGCCGACAATGAGATAGCGTGCATCTCCGGCAAGATCCCGGCGAACGACGGCTGCTCGGCCCATCGTCTGCTGTGCGACATCGAGGGCCAGCTCCGCCTGCGCCGGATCGATCTCGCCAACCAGCATGCCATCGGGCGTGAGCAGGGCGGCTGCCTGCCGCAGCAGCTCTCGATACAGGGAGAAGCCATCCGGGCCGGCGAAGAGTGCCAATCGCGGCTCGCGATCAGTCGATGGGTGCATCTGGCCCGGTCGCAGATAGGGCAGATTGGCGAGGATGAGGTCGAACGAGCCGCTAATCGCCGACAGCAAATCGCCGACAACGAGATCAACCCGCCGCTGCAGCCCAAGCCGTTCGCGATTCAGACGCGCGACAGCCAGCGCATCTCGCGAGACATCGACCCCGACGATCTGGACATCAGACCGCCCGGCATCCAGCTCACTCCCCAGCGCCAGCGCAATCGCGCCCGAGCCGGTCCCGACATCGACGACACGTCGCGGCCCTCTGTGCTGTGCCAGCCACGTCAGTGCCAGATCGACGATCCACTCCGTGTCGGGGCGTGGTATCAGCACGCGCTCATCGACTGCCAGCTCGATCGAACGGAATCCGCGTCGCCCGATGATGTAGGCGATTGGCTCGCCGGCACGGCGACGCTCGATGAGTGCGCTGAAGGTCGCACCCTGCTCGTCCGGCAACAACTCCGCAAAGCGCAGCAGCAGGCCGACACGATCTAGTCCCGTCACCTCACGCAGCAGCACCTCGGCATCCAGCCGTGGCGAGTCGCTAATGCTGGATAGTTGGACTGTCGCATGCTGTAGCGCCGACAGGTGGGTGCGGGTCATGAGGGGACCTCACCCCCGGCCCCTCTCCCGTGGGGAGAGGGGTGTCCTGGGGCTGGGGCGGTTGGGTGCCGGGATGCGCTCTCGTTCTTTCGTGGGGACTGGGCCTGGTCTGTCCGAAGATGCTTCACGCTGTGCGCGCCGTTAGGCCATGCCAGCGAGCTGAAGGCGCTCGGCCTGGTCAAGGGCTTGCAGCTCGCGGACGAACGCCTCGATGTTGCCGTCCATCACGCTCGGCAGATTACTAAGGCTCATCTTCAGGCGATGATCGGTGACGCGGTCCTGCGGGAAGTTGTAGGTGCGAATCTTCTCCGAGCGGTCGCCGCTGCCAACTTGCGAGCGCCGCATGCCGCCGCGCTCCTCATCGAGCCGCTGCTGCTCCAGATCGTAGAGGCGCGCGCGCAGGACAGCCATCGCCTTGGCACGGTTCTTCAGTTGCGACTTCTCGTCCTGGCAGCTCACAACGATGCCGGTCGGCAGATGGGTGATGCGTACCGCCGAGTCGGTCGTGTTGACGCTCTGGCCACCGTGGCCGGTCGAGCGAAACACATCGACGCGCAGGTCGTTTTCGTCAATCTGAATATCGACGTCCTCGGCCTCCGGCAGCACCGCGACCGTCGCGGCTGATGTGTGGATACGGCCGCTGGACTCCGTCACCGGCACGCGCTGGACGCGATGCACGCCGCTCTCGTAGCGCAGGTGGCTATACGCGCCGCGCCCACGCACCTCCAGCACGGCTTCCTTGATGCCACCGATGCCAGTCTCGTTCAGGTTCAGGATGTCGGTCTTCCAGCCTTGCCGCTCGGCGTAGCGCGAATAGAGGCGCACCAGCTCGGCTGCAAACAGGGCGGCCTCATCGCCGCCGGTGCCGGCCCGGATCTCGACGATGACGTTCTTCTCGTCGTTGGGGTCCTTCGGGACGAGCAGGCCGCGCAGCCGTGAGATCAGCGGCTCGCGGTCGGAGCGCAGGATGTCAAGCTCCTCGCGCGCCATGCTGGCCATGTCAGCGTCGCTGTCGTTCGCCATCAGCTCGGCGTCGACGATCTGGTCGTCGAGCGCGCGCAGGTCGCGATAGGCAACGACAACATCCTCGATATCGGAGCGCTCGCGGCCGAATTCGATCAGCTTGTCGGGATCGGTCGCGATAGCCGGATCGCCGAGCATTTGGGTCAGCTCGTCGTAGCGGCGCTCCAGCTCTTTGAGGCGGTCAAACATGTCGGTCATTGGGAGACTCCTGATCTGCAGGTCAGCGGCATGATGCCGGAAATGAATGTCGTTCTGTCGTCAATGTCTGCGGTCGCTAACCGTGATCGTCAATCTCCGGAAGTGCGCCCAGTTGCCACTCGTGAATCGTTGTGTAGGTCGGTCCGCCGGGCCCCAGCTCACTCCGAATGAGCTGCAACCTGTCGGCCACGAACGGTACAGCGCAGCGGGTAATTCGATCCACCACAGCACGGAAGTCGGACGGAGCGGCAGCGCCATCACGCAGACGCGCCAACGTAATGTGTGGCGCAAATGGGCGACGCTCCGGCGGACCGAAGGCACTCGTTGCGGACGTCACTGCTCCGGCGAGCGCTTCGAGCGGCTTGACGTCGCCCACCAATCCGAGCCAGATAACACGCGGGCGATGCTCGGACGGGAACGCGCCAATTGTCGACGCTTCCAGCCTCAATGGTCGAGCGGCCTGCGCGACCGGCGCGATCTGCGATGCCAGGTCTGGCACTCGATCGCTCGCAACATTGCCATAGAACCGTAGCGTCAGGTGAGCCAGTTCCGGCCGCACCCAGCGCATCGGCCAGGCCTGTGGCGCGAGCGCGGTCTGGATGTCACGCATCTGCCCACGGACAGCGTCGCTGACCGGCACAGCAGCGAAGACGCGCCAGGCGGCGGTCTCGTGCTTCGTCGTGCTGGTTCGTCGCAGCCGGTTCGTCACCATAACGCTTAAGTATAGTCCACCACCCTGGCCGGGCTTGGAATAGACCGGCCCGATCAACTCACGCGATCCGGACCTCAGGTACGTCAGAACTCTGGTACCGGCACCGCGCTCACCCCCGCCTCCAAACAACATCGCCGCCGATGATCGTCGCCTCGACGCGCAGATCGAAGAGCGCGTCCGGCGCGACCCGCCGCGGATCGTCGGAGAGGACGGTGAAATCCCCGAGCTTGCCGACCGCGATCGAGCCTTTGTCGCGCTCCTCGAACGTGCCGGCCGCCGGCCAGCGGGTGAAGAGCTTGAAGGCTTCCTCGACCGTGATGGCCTCTTCCGGGACGTACTGCCGGCCGGAGAGCGTGCGGCGCGTGACGGCGCAGGCGATGTTGAACAGCGGCGCGATGCCGTCCGGCACGCTGCCGGTCGTATCGCTCGACCCGATCACCTCGAAGCCGTGGTCGATCAGGGTGCGCAACCGGAACTTGCGCGGGTAGCGCTGGCTGTTCGGCAGCGACAGCACGTCGCCCTGGGCGTAGATGAACTGCGGCGTCGTCACGATGCGGATGCCGAGATCGCGAAGTCGCCGCATGTCCGCCTCGTCGATAAGGTAGTCGGCGGCGTGCTCGATGCGATGGCGGTGCGGCGCTGGATGGCGGCGCAGCGCCTCCTCAACGGCATCGGCCACCAGGTGAATGGAGGGCTGCGAGCAGACGTGCATCCATAGTTGCTGGCCGGCGGCATGCACACGGCAGATGAACTCGGTGAGGTCGGCCGGATCCCACTTCACGTCCCAGACGCGGTTGCCGTAGCCATCGTGCCCAACCCCGTCGACGAAGATCTTGACTCCGCCATAACGCAGGCGATCGTCGCCGAAGCCCGGCCGCAGGCCCATGGCCAGCAGGCCATCGAGGTCAATCTGGTGCGGCACGTGATAGTACATGCGGAAGCGAATCGGCAGCTCCCCCGACGCCTGCAGATCCTGGACGGCGAGGATGTCCTCTGCCGAGTACGGCAGGTTGTGGATCGTCGTCACGCCGTTGGCCAGGAAGAGGTCGGTCATACGGGCACGGATTGCCGAGGCGACCTGCGCGACCGTGAAGGGCGGGACCAGGTCCCAGGCCTCGGTAACGACACCGGTGGGAGTGCCATCCTCAGCGCGATGCAGGACGACGCCCATTGGTGGCTCGCGATCCCACAGGCCGAGCAGCTGCAGCGCCAGGGTATTGAGCATCGTGACGTGCAACGAGGAATAGACGACGATGGGATGCTGGTCCGAGATGGCGTCGAGCTCCTGGCGGGTGAAGAGCCGTCCCTCGTCGACGCGGGCGTAGAGATTGAACGACCCGCGGACGAGAATCCACTCGCCGGGCGAGGTCGTGCTGGCGCGCTCGTGAATCATGTCGGCGATCGAGGCGAGGCTGTTGTATGGCGGCGTCGTGAGCGAGAGACAGTGCGTCAGCGCGCAGCACGTCATCTCGAAGTGCGCGTGGCCGTCGATCAGCCCGGGAACGACCGTTCGTCCGTCACAGTCGAATACGTGCGCATCACCTGCCGACTGACGGATCTCGCTCGACGTGCCGATGCGGGCGATCCGGCCATTGCGAACGAGCGCCGCCTCGGCGGTCGGCTGCGCATCCTCCATCGTCAGCAGATTGCCATTGACCAGTGCGAGATCCATGCCTGTGTAGCTCCCCTTCGGTAATCACATTGAGGTCATGCTGTAGCGCACCAGTGAAGGTGAACGGCGGGCGATCGGGATGGACCAGCCGATGATACAGTCGATCGGAGATTTCGATCGAGCCTGTGGCTCAGCGTCACGGGATCGATGACCAGCATCACCTCAACCTGAATGGCACCATCGTCTCAAAACTCAGCGCCGAACGCGAGTGTCAGCACGGTGACGTCCGGCTTCGCCGGGGCCGACCTGACCAACCTCGTCAATGAGGCGGCGTTGAAGGTCGTCGCGCATCGCGCCAGCCAGGTCGAGCCGGGCGGCGACCATCGCTGGCTCGACCAGCGACATCCCCCTCCCCATCGCCGCCCTCAGCGCCATCTGAGCCGAAACCTCTCACCCGATTGGCCGCGCGTGGCCCCGCTCGTGCGTGAGCAGGACCCTGAATGCGCTACCGTGGCGCGATGGGATCCATACGACCACGGGGAATCACCGGAGAGACAAGGGAGATCGCGAGAATGTCCACTCGAACCGCCAACCACTCGATCTGGTCCATGCTGCTCCTGAGCGCGGTCGCTGTACTACTGATCGCGGTGCTGGCCGCCTGCGGGGGCGATAGCACTGACGATGCGACAGCGACCAGCGTCACGACCGGCAGCACCGCGACGACCAGCCCGGCCGGCACGACTGCGTCTCCAGCCACTGGCATGGGTGAGGTAGGCGCGATCGGAACCTGCCTGCAAGAAAAGACAACGCCGGCGATGGTCCAGGAGCTGCGCGACGGCAAGACCGACAGCGCCACCGGCGTCTATCGTGACTGTCTCGAGACAGCGCTACCGGCTAGCCTGGTCGCCCAGGCCGAGCCGATCATCCAGCAGACGGCCGACTGCGGCGTGACCGCCAGTAAGGATCTGACCGATGCTGACGTCCAGAAGATCGAGAGCGGCGACCAGGAAACGATCCAGACGCTGACACAGTCGACCCTGGCGTGTGTCTCCGACCAGCTCGGCGTCCCACTGCAGTAACCTCACGACGTGCCGATACCCGCCGCGCGACGCCCTGACCGGGCGTCGCGTTGCAGTCAGCGACTGGGGGTGCTGAGGGATCGCCCGTCGTACATCCCCGGCCTGACTCCCAGCATCGCGCTGCTGTTGCTTGCAGCCCGTTCGCCGCTGAGCAGCCTCGGCACCGACGCCGCCCCCACGTCAACGCCGATACCACGTCCAACTCCTGCGCCGATCCCGTTCATTCCGCCGACCGTCGCGGTCGAGACGGGTACTCGGTTCAGGGCCGCCTGGAGGGCAGACTGACGCCAGCGCTGCTGATCAGTCTGTCGATGGACGACACGTCGTTCACCCAGGCGGTGATGCGTACCTGCCTCGAGACGCAGATACCTGGACCGATCGTCTTCCTGCTCGACCCGATCATCAAAGACGCCAGTCTGTGCGAGATCGACGTCAGCAAGACCCTCACCCATAGCGAGTTAATCGTCCTCTCCGGCTCAGACAGCGCACAGAAGGACGCCGTTGTCTCGCAGGTGTCAAATGACATCGTCGACTGCCTGTTCAACAAATACGGCATCGACTTCCTGCGCTAGCCTCCAGCGCGCTCGCTCAGAGCGGGACGAACCAGGAAGTTGGGCGAGCTGGTCGCCAATTGTTCCAGCGCCTTGACACCACGGATGGCGACCATGACCAGGTGATCCGCCTCCGCGAGCATCTCCGCGACGAACGTACGAGTCGCGGTCGTCTGTGAGACAGAGCAATCAGACCACGCGTGTGCGGGTATAGTCGGTATGGTGTCTGCGGGAGCATCGCCGGTGGATACGATGAACACTGAACTGGCGTCGCCCGCCCTGACCTGCGCAGGCGAGCCAGGTGCAGGCGCGGTCGACGCATCACGGAACAAAGGAGTACGAATATGCCACTCAAGGGCGAATACGCGCCGAGTACGTCCGATTGGGCACGTGAGCAGGCCGAGCTGTACGAGCGGTCGGGAGGCATCAAGGGGACGACGCTGAACGGCTTGCCGGTCGTCGTCGTGACCTCTGTGGGCGCAAAGACCGGCAAGCTGCGCAAGACGCCGCTGATGCGCGTCGAGCACGAGGGCGAGTACGCGGTCGTCGCCTCGCGCGGCGGTGCACCCCAACATCCCGTCTGGTACTACAACCTCGTTGCCAACCCGCACGTCGAACTGCAGGATGGCCCGGTCAAGCGGGACTATCTGGCTCGCGAAGTCACCGGAGAGGAAAAGGCCCAGTGGTGGGAACGCGCCGTTGCCGCCTATCCTCCGTATGCTGACTACCAGGCGAAGACTACGCGGGAGATTCCGGTCTTCGTCCTCACACCGATCCCGGCCAAGTAGCGTCAGTGCCGGACCGCGCGTGACATGGTCCGACATCGACTGCAGCGCATTCGCGCGAACGGGGAGGGTGGCGTGGGGAAGAACTACGCGTCCTATAGCTTCTGGCTCGAGACCTGTGGCGACGATCTCACGCCGCGGCCATCGCTGCGCGGGACGGTCGATGTCGATGTGGCTATCCTCGGGGCCGGCTTCACTGGCCTGTGGACGGCCTATTATCTTCTGCAGCGCGAGCCGTCGCTGAAGGTGGCGATTCTGGAGAGCGAGATCGCCGGATTCGGCGCATCCGGGCGCAACGGCGGCACCGTGGGCAACCGCTTTCCAGTCGGCCTGCGGCGCATGGCGCAGCTCTTCGGGCGGCAGCCGGCCATTGACGTGCAGCGTGCGATCGGAACGGTCCTCGACGAGATCGCCGGTGTCGCCGAACGCGAAGGCATCGACATGGATTACGTGCATGGTGGCTACACGCGCGTGGCGCGCAGTCCCTACCAGCTGGACCTGCTGCGTGGCGAGCAACGCACGCTTGAAGAATTCGGCTTCGGCGACGACTCGGTCGTGCTCGACGCCGACCAGGTGGCAGAGCGCGTTGCTGTCGCCGGCGCACTCGGCGGGCACCATCAGCGCCACGGCGCGAAGATCCATCCAGCCAAGCTGGCCCGCGGGCTGGCGCGCGCCGTTGAGCGCCATGGCGCGACAATCTACGAACAGTCGCCAGTCGTCGGCTGGACGACCGGCGCCTATCCGGCACTGCACACCGCAGGCGGCCACACGCGGGCGAAGACAATCGTGCTGGCCGGCGAGTCGTATCTATCGCGCTTCCCGGAGATGCGGCGCAAGGTGATGCCGGTCTACTCGCTAATCACGCTCACCGAGCCGCTCTCCGAGACTGACTGGCAGCAGATTGGGTGGGAGGCGCGTGAGGGACTCTCGTCGGCGACGAACATGGTGAAGTACCTGACGCATACTGCCGATGGCCGGGTGCTGTTTGGTGGCCGCGGCGCGCCGTATCACCTTGGCTCACGCATCCGCGACGAGTATGACCGCCACACACCGACGCTCGGGATGCTGCAGGATGACGTGCGCGCGTGGTTTCCGATGCTGAAGGATGTGCGGTTTACCCATAGCTGGGGCGGCCCATTGGGCTGGCCGCGAGATTACGTTCCGACCGTCAGTTACGACCCGAAGGATGGCCTGGCCGCCGCCTATGGGTACACCGGCACCGGCGTCGGACCGTCCAACCTGTTCGGCCGCATTCTGGCTGACATGATCACGCAGACCGACAGCGACATCACACATCTGCCGTTCATCAACCGCACGGGCCGAAAATGGGAGCCGGAGCCATTGCGCTTCCTCGGCGTGCGCTTCGTACAGCGCGGCTTCGCCCAGATCGACCGCAGGGCCGAAGCGACCGGCGTCGCGCCGGACGGCACGTCGCTCGTTGAGCGCCTGACCCGGCACTGAGCCTGTACTCCGGAACGGGCCTACCAGGGCATGGCGTTGTTGAGCGGCGCGATCTCGTCGGGAATCAGCTGGTCCGTGATCAGTCGATCCCAGGCGCGCACAGCAAAGATGGAGGCGATGTCGCGTACCCGGAATCCGGGCCTCGTTGTTCCATCCGGGACGTTGAGCGTTTCCCAGAGCGCGCCGCGAACGCTTGGATCGTCGGCCTCATCGCTGAACTGCGCCGCAGCGAGAAAGCGCAGGCTGCGGCCAATGGCCTCGAGATAGACCGGATCGTTCGTGCGAGCGTGGAGATCGGCCCACAGGATGGCCGCGACCGCCGCGCCGCTCGTCGCCAGCGCGAAGGATCCGTGACGGCCGTCGCGTAACGTCGCGTAATAGAAGCCACCATCGAGGTTCTGGTTGTCCAGATACCACGTGCCCGCCCGGACAGCCGCGTCGAGGAACCGACGATCGCCGGTCAGATCATATGCGGTCAGCATCGGTCGGCCCCACCACCAGCTACAGCGGATATGTTGCCGGCCCGTATCGCGGTGCCACGGCGGGAAGACGATCCATGTTCCCGGCGGGTCCTCTTCGCGTAGCCCGCGTTCGGCCATCGCAAGGAACGCGTCGCCATAGCGAGCATCGCCGGTGCGCTCCGTCAGCATAACGAGCGCTGCGTCGTCGAGCATGATGCGGCCCGGCAGTGGATTGTCACGATCGTGGAAGAAGCGGCGATCGGCGACGTGGTAGTGGTCGACGACGAGCCCTTCGTCCGGCAGGAAGCCCCGCAGCACGACGTCCGCAGCGCGGCGGGCCAGATCGAGCCAGCTCTCGTCATCAGTCGCGTCAGCAAGATCGAGGAGTCCCGGCAGCGTCTCCAGCACCGTCTGGTTGTTGACGGTGACGTTGTCCCCCTCGTAGGCCAGCAGCAGCCCGTAGTCGGGGTCGTCAGGATCGCTGACGACGTTTCGAGCAATGTACTCACCCATCGCCAGCGCGGCCTTCAACAGCGCCGGGTCGCCGGTGCGCCGCCAGGCAATCAGAACAGCCCGAATAGACTGGCCCGTGTGCCAGACGGGCCCGTTCAGGTACCAGACTCCGGTTCGCGTGTCGTACTCGTTGCGCACGGCACCGAGGTAACCTCCCTGCGGCACGGGGTAACGGTATGGATCCTGAACGTCCTCGCGCCCCGGCACGATCCGGGCCGTGTTGGCGAGCCAGCGCGCTGCTGCGAGAAGCCTGCGATCCGCCTGATTTGCCATCGATCCCTCACCCTCGTATCGCCGCACCGCGCGGCCTGTGGCTGGCACGTTGACTTCGAGCGCCGCGTCAACGTGCATGAGGCCTGCACACCGCGAGATCATATCGGGCGTGGATGCTGATGCATACCGCCACGCACCGACACGGAAAGCGGCTCTGTCGTTGTCCTTGTCGAATTCGGTCGCGCTCGTTCGACCAGGTTACAACGGAGCGGATACGGCACCGGCAGCGGAGCCGGGGCCAGTGATGAAGGAGCAGAACCGTGACACAGAAGATCGTCCCCTGCCTGTGGTTCGATGGAACGGCCGAGGAAGCAACCGAGTTCTACGTCTCGCTCTTTGAGGATTCCGAAATCCTCAGTGGAATGCGCGATCCACAAACCGGCAACGTCATCTCGACGTCGTTCCGGATCTGCGGCCAGCAGTTCATGACGATCAACGGCGGGCCGGAATTCCAGTTCACTGAGGCAACGTCGTTCATGGTGCGCTGTGAATCTCAGGAGGAGGTCGACCGACTCTGGGATGCGTTGACGGCAGACGGCGGCGAGGAGAGCCAGTGCGGCTGGCTGAAGGACAAGTACGGAGTTTCGTGGCAAATCACGCCGACCCGGCTCCTTGAGCTGGTTTCCAGTGGCGATCCCGAAGGCAATTCCCGCGCGACGCAGGCGATGCTGAAGATGCAAAAGATCGACATCGCGACCATCGAGCGCGCCTACGCCGGAGAGTAGCGACGTATCAGCCGCCGGACGAGCAGGCCGAGCAGTCCGGCGGCGATCAGGGCGCTCGAAACGTGCGGGATACGACGGGCAATCCAGCCGGGCAGAAAGATGTCCGAAACGGTCCCGCTCTCGGCCCCCAGGTCCTCGACGATGCCGGACAGCGGACAGCGCCCGCCATTGGCGATGATCACCGCAGTCTCGATGCCGACGGCCGCCAGCGTCAGCCCCATCCAGCGTGTCCACCTCCCATGCACTCCCGACCAGGCGAACCGGACGATGACACTGGAGAGAACGAGGAATATCAGCGTGTGAGCCAGCTTGACGCTGATGATGACCCGCTGCTCCCACCCACGCGCAACAATCACGGGACGGAGGCGCTGCCACGCCGCCGTGTCGATCACCGAGCCGATCGGCGCATCCGGGCGCGATCCGCCGTAGAGCGTACGAACGACGACGTGGAGTTGACGACTGCGCACGCGATAAGCACTCTCCTGTCCGATGGCTTCACTCATGCCTGCACCCTGCCAAAATTGTTGCGCCGCTGCTGCCCCACCACGGGGCTGTCCGAGCAGGTCACGTATACTCGCAAGGACGGGTTTTGCGAAGTCTGCAGCAGAGGCGGAGTGGGATGCGAATAGCATTTCTGGGGCCAATCGGAACGTTCAGCGAAGAGGCGGCCATGATGGTCGCGAACGAGGGCGACACCCTCATACCGTTTACATCGTTTCCGGCCCTTGTCTCTGCCGTTGAAGCCGATGTCGCTGACACCGCCGTACTGCCGATCGAGAACTCGATCGAGGGTTCCGTCTCCGGAACGCTCGATCTCCTGATCCACGAGACGGCGCTGCAAATCTCGCGTGAAGTTGTCGTTCCGGTGCGCCACTGCCTCTCGGCAGCCCCCGGGGCATCGATCACCCAGATCAAAACAGTGCATAGCCACCCGCAGGCGCTCGGGCAATGCCGCCGCTTTCTGGAGCGCTGCCTGCCCAACGCCAACCAGACGGCCGCGCTCTCGACAGCCGGCGCGGTCGAAGCCGTCGTCAAGGGCGGCGATCCAACCGTCGCGGCCATCGGCACAGCGCGCGCGGCGGGACTGTATGGCGCAGAGATTCTGGCGCGCAACATCGAGGACAACCACCTGAACGCGACGCGCTTCGTCGCCCTGTCCAGCCGCGACCATCCGCAAACGGGCAACGACAAGACCTCAATGGCCATCGCCGTGCGCCGCAATGTGCCCGGCTCGCTGTTCGCCGTCCTGGAAGAGCTGGCCGCCGACACGATCCAGATGACGCGTCTGGAGAGCCGACCGGCCAAGAACGTCCTCGGCGAGTACTACTTCCTGATCGACATCGAGGGCCACCGGCTGGATGCGCCGATTGCCGCGGCGCTGGAGCGTATGCGCGCCAAGAGCGACATCTTCAAGGTGTTCGGCTCCTATCCCGCGTTCGTCGACGAAGCAGCCACCGAGTAGCCAGCGCCGCCATCAGTCGCGCTGCGCGACGATGCGGACGTATTCAAGCTCGCCGTTGCGGAAGCCCTTGTAGAGCACGCTGCCCTCGGAGGCCAGAAATTCGCGGGCCAGACCGTGCAGCGGCTTCGGAACCGACCGCTGCACGACATCGGCCATTCGACCGGCGTTCTCGTCCAGCGAGCGCAGGACGTTCGCCGTGATCGCCTCTTCTTCGACAATCGTGAAGCCGGCCTGCGCAAGCTGGCTGCGCAGCTGCGGAATCGCTTCGACTTCGCGGAAGTCTGCGAAGAGCAGATGGCCAGCAGGACGCAGCACACGGTGGACCTCACGCAAGAAGCGATCGAAGTCGGGGTACGCGTGCGACGATTCGATATTGATCACGGCGTCAAAGGCCGGCTCTCGGAACGGCAGATTCTCGGCGTCGCCCTGCTTGAACCGCAGCCGATCATCGCGATGGTTCGCGACACACTGCTCAATCGCTCGTTCCGCCAGATCTATTCCGGTCACCCTGCGCGGCGCGAGATGCTGCGCGACGAACGCGGCCCCGCCACCACGCCCGCATCCTATTTCAAGTACGTCCATTCCCGTCAGGTCGATCGCGCCGGCGACCGCGTTGTACATCTGGAATCCGGCGCGCTGGTCCTCGTCCTCTGGAGGGAGCGGCAGACGCGGTTCGTCGCTCAGGAGTGCATATCCGTAATTCATGAACGAGATGCCTGTCTCAACTCCGCGCCGGTTCAGGTACTCGTAGGTCAACTTCGTCATCATCCTTTGCGCGCGCGGCTTCAGGCCTGGCGCAATCCGGAAGGTCGTGTTGGCGAGCGCGGCAAACGGGCGGAAGCGTCGGGGTTGAGTCTGCTCGCCGTGTGAGATTGTTGCCATTGATGAGGCGCTTTCCGTTTGAATTGCGATATTGGCCAAAGCCACCCGACCCATCCGGTCGCTCAGCCTGGACGTAGCGAACGAGCCTCACTGGCTGCATCGCTACGGCGCGAAGAGTCGCCGTCAGGCCATGTCAGAGCAGCAGGGGCAACTGCGCGCGACAGGTCACCGCAACACGAGAACCGGAAGAATCCAGCTCTCACGAAACGTGCAAGCACAAACGAACTGCTGCATATTGAATGCAGCGAGATCATGCGCATGACAAACAGCAGTTGCCTCGTAGCGCGTCCATTCGCTTGGAGTAGCCAAGAATCATCCTACCACGGGTTATTGTGGTCCGTTTTCGCGAATCCAGTCCAGATATTTGGCTACGCCGACATCAAGCGGAGTGTCTGGCACCCAGCCGAAGTCTTCCCGCAGACGGTCATTCTTCGGACGAGGCCCGCGCGGCTCATCGCGCAGGGGAGTATTCGCCTCACCTTCCGGGACGAGCCGGTACTCGATCTCCGGCCAGGCGCGCTTGAATGCCTCCAGCATCTCGCCAACCGAATACTGCCGACCATCGGTGATCGAGTAGACGTCATGTGGCAGATGCGGCGTGGCCCAGGCCCGGACGATCCCCTCGGCGATGTCCTCAACATAGGTCCAGTCGCGGTATGGGCCGTCGAGGCTGGCCACGCGCAGCTCCTCGCCGGTTACCAGCACGCGAAGCATCTCGCGCAGCTCGGTCGCGCCGACGTAGCCGGGTGTGTCGCGCTCCATCGGGCCGTAGACATTTGCCGGACGCATCGACACGATATCGAGGCCAAACAGTTCTTTGTACCGCAGGGCCACACGCTCGCTGGTGTGCTTGGTGATGCCGTAGAGGCCGGTCGCCAGGCTCGGCGCGTCCTCGTCGATCGTCTCGCCGGTGTGCCCCGAGCCCCAGGCTGCGCCGGAGCCGATGTAGACCATGCGCTCAAACTTCGGCAGCGCCCGCGCCACTTCGAGGACGTTGATAGTGCCACCGAGGTTGACATCGAGAATCCGCCGCGGCTCCTTCTGCTCGCGCCAGAGGCGCGGCGTGATGGCCGCCGCGTGAATGATCCGGCTGACACCGGTATTCCTGGCGATAGCGAGCAGATGATCCACGTCGGTAACGTCACCGTGGATGAACGTAACGTTGGAGATCGCATCCCCCAGATGCTCGCGCAACATGTCATCAACCGGCATCAGATCGTAGGAGATGACCCGCTCACCAGAGCGCGCCAGCTTGCGCATGACAAAACTCGGCACCCAGCCGTTCCCACCGGTCAGTAACGTCGTCATGTCCCCACGATCCTCTCTCTAAGCCTGCTGTCTCCCGCCACAGTATGCGGTAGAAATGCGCTGCTCGCGCCGGATTGCTGATGCAGGTTGCGCCTGTTATTCTGGCCTTGTCTGACACCCGAACTGGTCTTTCCGGGAGAACTGCTATGCGTCTTCGCCTCTCCGGTCCGTCTGCTGCTGCGGCCACCGCTGATCTGGTGGGGGTCGGTTTCCTGATCGCTCCAATGATTGTTGCGGCTGCCGCTATTGTCGGTCTGATCGCGCTCTCCGGCCTGGTGATCCCGTGGTCGTGGTACCTGGCGGTCATCCTTGCGCCAGTCCTGTACGTCATCTGGCTCACCATCTTCCTGGCTATCTCGGCGGCCATCGTCCGTTCGATCGGCGGACGCTACCCCAAGCCGCGCTTCCGCGTCGTCGCCAAGAACACCGAGCTCAAGCAGGTCGTGAAGGACGACATCAACGTCGTCACGGCGATCGTCTGCTACCGCCGCCTGGCGCTGATTTCCGGCCTGCCACTGGTCCAGCTTCTCGGTTCGGTGGCCACGTTCAGCCGCCTGGTCCTGCGTGCCTACGCGCCATCCAGCTCGATCGGTCAGGATGTCACCAACTGGGGCCGAATCTACGACCCCGACCTGACTGAGATAGGCAATCAGGTCGTCATCGGCGGCGGCGCAGTGCTGGTTGCGCACAGCGTTTCCATCCGCGCCGACGGCAGCCTCGTCTACCTCAGCTCACCGATCCGCATCGGAGATCGCGCCACCATCGGCGGTGAGTCGCGCGTCGGTCTGGGAACCGTCATCGAGCATGACGCAATCGTCGAGCCGGGCGCGGTCGTCGCAGCAATGACCCACATCCCGGCCGGACAGGTCTGGGGCGGCAACCCGGCGCAATACCGGCGCACCCGCGACGAATTCGTCGATCGCGCCGACACAGCGCCGCAGCCTCCCGTCCCGGCCAACGTCGTCGAAGGGGCACCGAACGAAGCCGAGGCCGACCTTCGGCGGCTCGTGCTGACGGCGCTCGACATCGCGCCAGACACCGCGCCGGACGACCTCAGCAGCGATACCTGCTCCTCGTGGGATTCGCTGGGCCAGCTCGCGATCGCCGCCGCCATCTTCGACCGCTACGGCGTCTCGGTCGATGAGGAGGACATCTATCGGCTCAAGACGCTGCACGACATCGACGACGCGATCCATAACCGCCTCGGCACTCTGCCAGCGTCACCGAATGGCGCAACGAACGGCGCCGTGATCCACGCGCCCGCTCCGACTACGTCTGACCTGCCGGACGATATCGACATGCTCCCGCTGCTCAACCATCAGGAGGCGACGCGCGCATTGGCCGCCCAGCCACCCACAGGACCCGATGAACGGCTCGTGGTGCCGGTCACCATCGCCGCGTCGTTCACCGCCCAGCCGCTCGCGTCGTCGCTGCGCCTCTGGGGTGCGGCCTTCGGATTCGACTTGCCCTGCTCCTTCGCCGACTACGATCAAATCATTCAGACGCTGCTCGACGAGCACGGGCCGTTCGCAGCAAACCGGGCCGGGGTGAAGGTTGTGCTGACGCGGCCCGAAGACCTCTGGGCCGACTCGAACGCAGCCACGCAAGCACGCATCGAGCAGATCGCCGATGCGCTGCAGCACTTTGTTTCGATCGGCTCGATGGCCGGCGAGCTGCTGGTCGGCACACTCCCGCCGCTCGTCTCTTCAGCAGCGCCGATCGACCGTGCTACAGCCGAGTCGATCCGGCGGACGTGGTCGCGGAAGATGACCGACATCGCCGGCATCACACTCTTCGACTTCGCAACAGTCATCGAGGAGATCGGCATCGAGCGCGCGCGCGACGACGCGGGCGAGATGCTCTCGCGCGCGCCATACTCGCCACGCGCATACCAGGAGCTGGGCATCGCGTTGGCGCGCACGATTCGCGGACGTCGTCGCTCGCCGGCCAAGGCGATTGCGATCGACTGCGACAACACGCTCTGGGGTGGCGTTATCGGCGAGGTCGGCATGGACGGCATCGAGCTGGGTCCGGACGGTCCCGGTCGCGCCTATCAGCTCTTCCAGATGCAGCTCAAGCGCCTGAAGGAACGCGGCGTTCTCCTCGCGGTCGTCAGCCGCAATGAGGAGGCGGACGTTCTGGAGGTCTTCGAGCGCCACCCGGGCATGATTCTGCGGCCCGAGGACATCGCGACCTGGAGCGTGAACTGGAACCACAAGTCGGAGAACCTGCGGGCGCTGGCCGACGAGATGAACCTTGGCCTCGATGCCTTCGTCTTCCTCGACGATGACCCGGCCGTGCGGCTCGAAGTGGCGACGCGCGTGCCGGAGGTACACGTCGTTCCGATGCCAACGCAGCCGACCGCCTACGCCGACGCCCTGGCGCGGCTCTGGATCTTCGACGGCGCGCAGGCCACGGCGGTCGATGCCGCCCGCACGCGGATGATGCAGGAGGAAGGACGGCGGCGGCGCGAGTCGACCAAGTCAGCCAGTCTCGAAGACTTCCTCGCCAGCCTCGATCTGCACGTCGATCTGCACCGACCGGACGATCAGGAGTGGGCGCGCGTCGCGCAGCTCACTCAGCGCACAAATCAGTTCAACCTCTCGCTCAAGCGCCGAACTGTTGAAGAAGTTCGCGCATTCTCGCAGGACGCTTCCGTGCTGGTGCTGAACGCAGCCGATCGCTTTGGCGACTACGGGCTCGTTGGCGTCGTCTTTGTCTGTCCGCCAGACGAAGACGGCGTAGCCGAAATCGACACGCTGCTGATGAGCTGTCGGGCGCTCGGGCGCGGCGTCGAGGACGCATTCCTGGCCGGCATCGCCGACCTCGCCGTGTCACAGGGCGCGACTCGCCTCGTCGCGCCGTATATTGAAGGCAAGCGCAACGCGATGGTGCTCGACTACTTACGGCGCAGCGGGTTCAGCGAGACGGAACCGGCGCGCTGGGAACTCTCGTTGCTGGAGCCGCCGACGCTCCCCGCCCACGTCACGTTCCGTGGGCCGTTGCTCTCCGCCGACGTAACCGGCGGATGACCGCGGCAGGAACCACTGCCACAGAAGGGAACGCACAGATGGAGACCGTCCGATGCCTGTTGTGTGGGCACGATAAGAGCACGCCTCGCGTCCGGGGCTGGGATCGGATGTGTGGTGTCGAAGGCGAATACACGCTCTCCGAGTGCGCCCACTGCGGGTTCCTCTTCCTGTCTCCACGTCCCGATGCAGACGAGATCAAACGCCACTATCCCGCAGACTATCCTTTCTATGATTCCTTTTTTGACCAGTCGGACTATGTCAAATCTATCGGGATGTACGAGATGGACAAGCGCTGCGAGGCGGTGACGAGTGCCGTCGGCGGTGGGCGTGACATCCTGGACATCGGCTGCTCTGTCGGAGATTTTCTGGCGACAATGGAAACGAGAGGCTGGCAGCCACGTGGCGTAGAGCCGGACAGTGGTGCCGCCGCGTATGCTGCAGAGCGTCACGGACTCGACATATACAACGGCTTCGTTGAGGATGCGTCATTCGAGCCTGGATCGTTCGATGCGGTGACGATGTGGGAGGTTCTGGAGCACACCCCACAGCCGCTCGACACCTTGCGTCATGTTTACGACCTTCTCAGGCCGGGAGGCGCGGTCGTGCTTTCGGTGCCAAACCGAAACTCCATCCAGTCAAAGGTGTTCGGCACGTACTGGATCGGCAATGACTTCCCACGCCACTACTCCGTTTTCTCACCACGCCATATGAGACAAGCTCTTCGGACCGCCGGATTTATCGGACCAAAGATCATGAGCCAGCGGGGCCGGCTCGGAGCGATGCATAACGAGATCATTTTCTTGGTCAGCAGTATTGGACTCTGGATAAACGATAGCGACTCCAGTAGAGGCATGCGCAGGGTTGTAAATCGAACCGTAGTACCCGTCATCACTAAGCCAGCAGGGATCATTCCGTTCTACATCGCGACCCTCCCGGCGTCATTCGCCATCCGCAAGCTCCACCGTGGCTCGCAGATGGTCGCGATCGCCCACAAGCCAGCTGCCTGACGACGAGAAACGATACGCCGCGTACACTTCCACGCAGCAGGCAGAGGGCACGAGGGAGGGCGCGTGACGCTACGGATTGCAATCGATCATCGACTGGAAACAGCCAGGCTGGCCTACCCGTTCGCGGCGGGTTGGGCCGATCAGACAGACGTCGATCTCGTTCCGGGAATGACCTCCACGCGCGCATCCGATGCCGACGTCGTCCTGATCGACAGCATCTCCGGACTGACAATGCTCGACTCGTGGGCCATCGTCGCCGACTATGCCGTCGCCGCCCGTCGCGCCTCGATGCTCACGCTGGCCACCCACACGCGCCCGGACGACGTTGACAACGTCAGCGTCTCGGTCACTGGCGTCGCGCCGGCTGGACGCGCCGTCGCCCTGGCAACGCTGCGCTCGTTCTACGGCATCAGCGTAGCGGAGTGGACCGAGGAGCCCGCGCACGTCGATGATCTGCACGCGATCGTTAGCGACGGGCCATCCGGGCTGATCCCGCTTGAGGGCGACCACATCTACCAGGAGGACCTCGGCCGCGCCTGGTTCCTGATGACCAACACACCGTTCGTCAGCCATCTCTGTCTCGCGCGCCGCGCGCACCTCACCCGCGACCCGGCGTCCGTCTCGGCAGCGCTGAATCGGCTGGCGCGGGCAATGGAGATCGGCGTCGAGCGCGGCCGCGAGTTGCGCCGCAACCTCTCGCGCGACCACGGCATCGACCGCGATCTGCTCGTCGAAGTCCTGGCCGACCAGGAATGGACCCTCTCCCCCGAAGGCATCGAAGGCCTCACCCAGCTCGCCCGCGTCTCCAACCTCTCAACCGCCAATATTCAGCCCTCAGTCGTCCGAATTGGGGCACCCGAGAAGGATCAGTGAGGGGACTGGGCTGGCGGGCCGGCCAGGTTGGTTGTCAGCAGTGCAGGGCTCGACAGCATTGAGTCGATCACAAACCCGCGCGCTGAAATGATTCCATCAGCCATAACGGCGGCTGCGCGTTCGCCATCACGGTCCGACAGTGCCTCAACGAGATCACGATGCTCATTATGGGCGTCTCGGTTTCGGTCTCCAATCAGGTGGGCCAACCTGTTGATACGTTCCTCCCGATCGAGCAGCGTAGCGACAAACTCGCCGAGTAGAGCATTTCCGGTCGCCCTGGCGATGGTCACGTGGAATTCGGTATTCGCGCGCAAAAATGCTTCGGCACTACTGGCATCACCGGGAATGTAGTGGACGACGCTCAACTCTCTCAATCGCGCGAGAGTGTCCACGTCAATGCGGCCGGCTGCCTGACGAGCAGCATGAGGCTCCACAAGCAGGCGCATTTCGAAGACGTCATTCGCATCTTTCAGGGTAATCGGTGCGACGAAATAGCGATTGCGTGTTGCCAGCTGGATGAATTGCTCCTGATACAGCCTCTTCAGTGCCGGCCGGATCGACCCCCGACTGACGCCATATTGTGCCGCTAACTGCTCTTCGGTCACCTGCTGACCGGGCTGCAACTCGCAACGAATGATTGACGCTTTGATCTGATCGTAGGCCGCCTCGGCTCGATGACGGCCGTTTTCGTGCGTATCGTCCACCATCATCGCCACCTCTTCGAACCTACCTTTCCCTTAAGACCCTCGCGCCAGAATCCGGCAAAACGGTTCATTGTGCCTGATCGTGTATCTCGTGCGCCATCGCAGCGAATTTCAATAACGATATTCGCTGACGTAGCCACGCCGAATAAGAACTCGGCGGCTATTGGGCTACTGTAACATGTGTTTCAGGCAACTGACACTCTTGACATGGTATGTCTTCGGTGATACGTTACCCCTCATTACACCCAGAGCGGAACAACGGTAACGTGCGCCAAACATCGGCCACTCGCCAGTGATCGGATACATCACGCGGGCACTGCCTACCTTCCCCACACTGTTACCTCCGACTCTGACAACGAACGTGCGGAACAACACGATCAATGGTGGAGGCACATGGGCGAATTCATCCTGAAGCGACTGCTATTGATGATTCCGACCGTGCTTGGTGTCGTAACAACCGTCTTCTTTGCCATCCACCTGGCGCCTGGAGATCCAGTTCACCTGATGATCCCACCAGAGACACCGAGCGCTCAGGTCGCTGAGAAGGAGGCGGAGATTCGTCGCCGTTACGGCTTTGACAAGCCGCTCCACGTTCAGTACCTGACCTATCTGGGGCGAGTTGCGCGGCTTGACTTCGGGCGCTCTATCCGCCAGGACACCGTGATTGTTGATGACCTCAAGCGTCGGGTTGTCAACACGATGCAACTTGGGTTGCTTGGGCTGGCGATGTCGGTCGTTCTGGGAATCGGTCTCGGCGTGATCTCAGCGATCAAGCGTGGGACATGGATAGACAACGTGACGATGCTTGGCGCGCTGTTCGGAGTCTCGATTCCGAATTTCTGGTTCGGGCTACTGATTATGCTGGGAGCTGCACTCTATCTGGGCATCCTGCCGGCGTCGGGATTTGGCGGAGCGATTTACACCTGGGGAGGGCTAAAGTACGCGATCCTGCCGGCCATCACGCTTGGCTTAAGCGGCGCAGGTATCCTCGCCCGCTTCACCCGTTCGAGCGTCCTTGATGTCGTTCTACAGGACTATGTGCGAACGGCGCGAGCGAAAGGGCTACGTGAGCGCATCGTCGTCATGCGGCACGTACTGAAGAACGCCCTCATCCCCATCATCACACTTGTCGGCCTGCAATTCGGCGCCATGCTCAGCGGTACCGTGATCGTCGAAACCGTCTTCGCCTGGCCGGGCGTCGGGCGCTATCTGATCAGCGCCATCAACGGTCGCGATTTTCCAGTTGTCCAGGCGACGGTCATTTTCATTGCTACTGGATTCGTCCTCGTCAACCTGTTGACCGATCTCGCATATGCACTGATAGATCCGCGCATCCGGTTCCGATAGCCCACGTCTCGAAACGACCGTTCAACAGTAGCAGGGGAACAGATGAGCAGCGAATCAGCGGCGACGCCCCAAACGAAGACGGTTCTTGCCCAATCTGAGCTACGGCCTTTTGTCTCCGAACGGCGACGACTGCTCATGCGATTTGCGCGCAACAGGCCAGCTGTCGCCGGTGCGATATTCCTGACATTCATCGTTGCTGTCGCAATTCTGGCTCCAGTTATCGCAACGCACGACCCGGACAAACAGGACATTTTCAGTCGTCTTGAATCACCCTCACGTGCGCACCTGTTTGGCACAGATGAATTGGGCAGAGACATCTTCTCGCGAATTGCCTTCGGCGCTCGCTACTCCCTCTTCATCGGGATTGTCGGCTCACTTGGCGGACTGATAGTTGGTGTCTCGCTTGGGCTCATGGCTGGATTCTTCGGTGGCTGGCTCGACAATCTGGTAATGCGCTTGATTGACATCATGCTGTCATTCCCCGGAGTCCTGATGGCGATTCTGATTGTCTCGGTGCTTGGGCCCGGGTTGAACAACGTCATCGTCGCGCTCACAATCTGGTTCACCCCCACCATCGCCCGCATCATGCGCAGCACCGTCCTCGTCTTGCGCAACCTCGACTATGTAGAGGCAGCACGCGCTCAGGGAGCGAGCGATCGTCGCATCATGCTCCAGCACCTTCTGCCGAACGCGATCTCTCCGATCATCGTCTACGGCACGCTCTCCGTCGCGACGGCAATCCTGGTCGCAGCCGGCCTTAGCTTCCTTGGCCTCGGAGTCCAGCCGCCAACTGCAGAATGGGGCTCGATGATCGGCAATAGCCGTCAATACATGCGGGACAACCCAGCGGCCACCTTCTTCCCGGGCGCAGCAATTTTCTTCACCGTTCTGTCTCTGAACTTTATCGGAGATGCCCTCCGTGATGCTCTCGACCCACGCTTGAAGAGTTGGACGGCTGCAACGTAGCGCCGTTCACACTCGGATGAAAGGAGGCTGGCTGCGGGTCGCACCCGTCTCGCGCCATACGCAATGAACAGTACCGTCTCCGACCGATCGACGAGATGAAAGGAATGGCAGAAGGATGGCGACTCCACACGATCGTAACTCTGAATTCCTATCCACTCGCCCCATTTTCCAGCGTTCGATCAGTAGACGCCGCTTGCTCCTGGCGAGCGGGGTTATGAGCTCATCTGCACTACTCGCGGCATGCGGTGGTGACGACGAGGAGCCAGACACTTCCAACGGTGGCGAGGCAACCTCGCCAGCGAGCAGTGGTGAGGCAACGTCGACCGCGTCCGCGGACGAGGAAACGCCGTCTGGTGAATCAGCAACTGAGTCGCCAGACAACAGCGGCGAGGGCACTGAAGGCGGGACGCTGCGAATTGCGGTTGAACAGAATCCGGTGTCTCTCGATCCTGCATTTGTCCGGGATGTTGGGAGCACCCGTGCCGTCTGGTACCTGTACGACTCTTTGCTGGACCGCGACGAAAGCGACGAAGTCATCCCATGGCTTGCCGAGAGCTGGGAGATGGCCCCAGACGGTACTCAGTACACGTTATCACTCACCGACGGCGTGACTTTTCATGACGGAACCCCTCTCAACGCTGAGGCAGTCAAATTCACGTTCGAACGCCTCGGAGATGCGGAACTCGAATCGCGCTACATCGACGACTATCCGCAACACTTCTCGAGTGTCGAAGCTACTGACGATCTGATGGTCACCATCACAACACCGACGTTCTATTCAGGATTCATCGACGATTATCTGGCGAACTACGCGGGACACGTCGTTAGCCCGACAGCCGCTGAGTCAGCCGGAAAAGACTTCGCCCTGAGTCCGGTCGGATCTGGCCCATTCAAGTTCTCATCATTCGAGCCGGATAGCGCGCTGGAGCTTGAGCGATTCGACGAATACTGGGGTGGAGCACCGCTTCTGGACGCATTGACCGTCCGAATAATTCCTGAGCAGGGTGTCCAGATCGTCGAACTCGAAGCCGGCAATGTCGATGTCAGCTTCTCCGTTCAAGCAAAGGACGTTGAGCGGCTCGAGGACGCTGGCGTCGAGATCTTCAACGCACCTCCACCGACCGCCACCTGGGTATCGATGAACCTCGCTAAGGGGCTGACGCAAGAGCTCGCTGTGCGCAAAGCGATCTCGCTGGCCATGAACCGCGAGGCAGTCGTCAGCGAGCTACTCCTCGGCTATGGGGTTCTGAGTTACGGAGGTACCCCTGAAGGGTGGCCCCGCTACCACGAAGAGTTCCAGCCCGATCCATACGACCTAGAAGAAGCGGGACGCATCCTCGATGAAGCCGGCTGGGTAGCAGGGTCGGGCGGCATTCGCGAGAAGGACGGACAGCCTCTCAAGGTAAATGTCCTGTCAACGCAACTCGAACGAGCGCTGAGCTACGGCCTGATGAACCAGTTCATCCAGCAGCAGTTAACCGAGCTGGGATTTGATACGGAGATCCAGACACAGGAATGGGGCGCGTATCTCGACGAGTTCCGGGCGGGGACATGGTGGGAGGTCACATTCCACGCTCAGAATGCTCAGACTCGCGACACAGTTGGCGCGACGCTCGATCCTGACGCCTACTGGAACGTGAATCAGCATGCAAAAGCAACGGTGCCCGAGCTGGCTGAGTCAGCCGGCACGATGCGCGACATCTACGAACGGATGGAATCGGAGGTTGATGCAGACAAGCGCCTTGAAATCTGGAAAGAGGCGCAAACACTGTGCGCCGAGCAGATGCTCGTTGCCTGGTTGGTCCATTGGGACATGCTCGTTGGCTATCAGACACGAGTCAAAGGGCTAACCATCAAGCCCGTCATGGCGGACACGCTGCACAACATCCACAAGGCGTGGATTGAAGAGTAGCAGCGACGGGATAGATCGGATCGGTGCTGTCCAGCAGACAATGGACAGTCGGCGCAACCCACGGAGGGGAGTCGAGAAAGTGACGCAGCGAGCAGGCGCTCTCGAAGGGCTGGAATTCCGCTTGATCGGGCCGCATCGCGGTGGCCGTGTCGTGGCTGTCGCAGGGGATCCGAGCGATCGACAGGTCTTCTACTTCGGAGCATGTGCGGGCGGGGTATGGAAGACCACGGATGGCGGTCTGACCTGGCGCAACATCTCGGATGGCTTTTTCAATACAGCAGCCGTCGGAGCTCTGGCTGTCGCCGAGTCGGACCCGAACGTGATCTACGCCGGCATGGGCGAGACGAGTATCCGCGGCAACGTCGTCCACGGCGATGGAATCTACAAGTCGACTGACGCGGGGCGGAGCTGGCGAAATGTCGGCCTGGCTGATACGCGCCACATCGGCAAGATCCAGATCCACCCAACAAACCCTGATGTCGCCTACGCCGCCGCACTCGGTCATGCGTACGGACCGAACGAGGAACGCGGCGTCTACCGGACAACCGATGGCGGTGAGACATGGGAGAAGGTTCTCTATAAGAGCGATCGCGCCGGCTCACACGACGTATCGATGGACATGACCAACCCGCGCATCCTCTACGCCGCCGTTTGGCAGGTCCAACGCTATCCATGGACGTTGGTCAATGGCGGAGAAGATTCGGGAATCTGGCGCTCTTTCGACGGTGGAGATACGTGGGAGGAGATCACCCGCAACTCCGGCCTGCCCCAGGGCTTGCTGGGCAAGATCGGCGTCGTTGCTTCACGAGCGAAGCCGGGCCGTGTCTGGGCGTTGGTCGAGGCCGAAGACGGTGCTGTATTCCGCTCCGACGACTATGGCGACACCTGGATTCGCCTCAGCGAGCAGGCACTGCTGCGCACCCGTCCCTGGTACTACATGCACATTACGGCTGACACGCAGGACCCGGACACGGTCTACGTCCAGAACTACAGCCTCTGGAAATCGATCGACGGCGGAGCCAGCTTCGACCGCATCCCCACGCCACACGGCGACGACCATGCGCTCTGGATCGATCCGCTCGATAACCAGCGCATGATTGAAGGAAACGATGGCGGCGCCTGTGTATCGTTCAACGGTGGTGCCACCTGGTCGAGCATTTACAACCAGCCAACGGCGCAGCTCTACCACGTCATAACCGACGACCAGTTTCCGTATCGCGTCTACGGATCGCAGCAGGATAACAGCGCGATCAGCGTTCCGAGCGCGACAACCGACGGTGCCATCCACGAGCGCGGCTGGTATGCGCCGGGTGGTGGCGAGAGTGGCTATATCGCCATCAAGCCAGACGAGCCCTGGCACGTCATCGCCTCCGGCCCGGCCGGCCGACGCGCCTACAACGACATCATGACGCATTACGACCATCGCACCGGCCAAATCCGCAACATTACCGTCTGGCCAGAGCTGTATGGCTGGGGGGCCGGAGCGGAAAGCCTGAAGTATCGGCTGCAATGGACCTTTCCCATTATGTTCTCTCAGCATCCCCCGCACGACCTCTATGTCGCGGGCAATCAGCTGTTCCGCTCGCGCGACCTGGGCTCAAGCTTCGAAGTGGTCAGTCCAGATCTGACACGGAACGATCCGGAAAAGCTGGTTCCGTCGGGCGGCCCAATCACTCGCGACAACACCGGCGCGGAGGTGTACTGCACAATCTTCGCGCTAGCCGAATCACCGACTCAGCCGGGAATGCTCTGGGCAGGCTCGGACGACGGGCTGGTCCATATCTCGGAAGATGGTGGTCGGAACTGGCAGAACATTACACCGAGCGATCTTCCCGAGTGGGCGCTCATCTCCATCATCGAGCTCTCGCCGCACGAAGACGGAATCGCCTACCTGGCGGCTACGCGATACAAGCTCGACGACACGAAGCCCTATCTCTACAAGACCAGCGACTACGGCGAAACCTGGGAACTCATCACAAACGGGATTCCGGCGGACGACTTCACCCGTGTGATCCGCGAAGATCCACAGGTGCGCGGCCTGCTTTACGCGGGTACCGAATCGGGCCTGTACGTCTCGTTTGATGACGGCGGGCAGTGGCAGCGCGTGAGTGGGAACTTCCCAGTCGTACCGGTTCACGATCTGGTCGTGAAGGGTGACGAGCTGGTAATCGCGACTCACGGACGCTCATTCTGGATTCTTGATGACGTCACCGTCCTGCGGCAGCTCGCGCAGGAGTCAGGCACTGAGGCAGCCCGGCTCTTTGCGCCGAAGCCCAGCGTCCGTTTGCGGCGCTATCGCGGGTTTGGCGGTGCGCCCGTCAAGGGTGTTGTGAATTACGGCTCGGCCGGCACAAGTCAGGTGCTCTTTGACCCAGTCGACCAACCAGACGGAACAACGGGCAGACAACTCCTTACCGCAGGCGAGAATCCGCCCGAAGGTGTCGCCATCCACTACTATCTTGCTGAGACACAAACTGAGCCGTTGGCGCTTTCAATCCTTGACAGTGACGGCAGCGAGATCCGCACCTATCGGAGTGATGACGAGCACGCCCCCCGCCCAACAACGTCAGTCGGCCTCAACCGCTTCGTCTGGAACATACGGGAGATGGGAGCCGAGTCAGTCACCGCCGCATTGCAAGCGTGGGACCAGCCCGACGGCCCAACCGTTTTGCCCGGCCAGTATCAGGTACGGCTGACGGTCGATGGTGCCGACCACCTGCAAGGATTTGAAGTAGTGCGCGATCCGCGCATTGAGTCAAGCGACGCTGACCTGGCCGCCCAGCGGGATATGCTGCGAGAGTTGCGCGACCGACTGAGCGAGACGAATCGGACAATCAATGAGATTGACGCGCTGCTCGACCAGACAGCCATCTGGCAGCGGCGAACATCCAATGAGACTGTCCGCCAGGCCGCTGATTCTGTAGAGGAACAGCTTCGCGAAATCCTGCCGACCCTGATCGATGTCAACATCCATCAAGCACAGCTTTGGCCGAGCGGACTTCATGAGAAGCTGAATGCGCTATTCAACTCTGTCGACGGAGCAGATTACGCTCCGCCCCAACAAGCACGCGACGTATTCGCGGAGCTGAGCGAGCAGCTTGAATCGGCGAAAGCCCGGCTTGCAGCTATTCGGGATACTGAGGTGCGAGCGCTGAACGACGCAATTGCGTCATCAAGGGTTCGAGTCGTCGGAGACTAGCAGCCCGACGTACGCTTAGAGGTGGAAAAGTGGCTCGCCGGTGAGCCACTTGGTGGCGTGAAAGGGACACCAGATCACTATGGCACTTCGTGCAGCGTTTCATAACGAACCCTCTACCGATTTCTCGATCGAGGAAAACCGCGCGGCGATGAAGGCCGCGCTGGATGATGTTCGCTCGCAACTCGGGAAGCGCTACCCACTGGTTATCGGTGGGGAGCGCCGCGAGACGGGCGAATGGATTACATCGACGAATCCTGGTAAGCCGGACGAGGTCGTCGGCGAGGTCGCGAAGGCGCGACCGCAGGACGTTGAAGACGCGATCGAAGCCGCGACCTGTGCGTTCCAGTCATGGAAGAAGATGTCGGCGACAGGCCGCGCCAGCACGCTGTTCAAGATGGCTGCTATCCTGCGCCGCCGCAAGCTGGAGCTGGCTGCATGGATGGTCTTCGAGCTCGACAAGCCGTGGGACGAGGCCGAGGGCGAGGTCTGCGAGGCGATCGACTTCCTGGAGTGGTACGGCCGCAAGGCGTTTGAGCTCGCCCAGCCGGTGCCGCTGGCGCACCTGCCCGACGAAGCGACCGAGATGGTCTACGTCCCGCTCGGCGTCGGCGTCATCATTCCGCCCTGGAACTTCCCCTGCGCGATTCTGACCGGTATGACGATGGCTCCGGTCGCAGCAGGCAACGCCGTGATCCTGAAGCCGGCCAGCAACACGCCCGTCATCGGCTACAAGATGGTTGAGGCGATGGAGGAGGCCGGCGTACCGGCTGGCGTCGTCAACTTCCTGCCCGGTAGTGGGTCGGATATCGGCGACGCGCTGGTTGAGCATCCGAAGACGCGCTTCGTCGCCTTCACCGGCTCGAAGGATGTCGGCGTGCGCATCTATGAGAACGCCGCGAAGGTGCAGCCCGGCCAGCGCTGGCTGAAGCGTGTGACGGCCGAGATGGGCGGCAAAGACGCGATCATCGTCGATGCTGACGCTGATCTCGATGCAGCCACGGCCGGCATCGTCACGTCGGCGTTCGGCTTCAGCGGCCAGAAGTGCTCGGCCTGCTCGCGCGCCCTGATCCATCAGGATGTCTACGATGAGATGGTCGATCGCATCGTCGCCCGCGCGAAGGAGACCGTCTCGGTCGGCTCCGGCGTTGAAGGCACGGCAACGATGGGAGCAGTCGTCGACAAGCGCCAGTATGAGTCGATCCTGAAGTACATTGAGATCGGCAAGGGCGAGGGTCGTCTCGTTCTCGGTGGCAGCGCGCTGGATAATGCGGGCTACTACATCGAGCCGACGATCATTGCTGACGCCGCGCCAGACTCGCGGATTGCCTGCGAGGAGGTCTTCGGACCGGTGCTGGCACTGGTCAAGGTGCGCGACTTCGACCACGCGCTGGAGGTTGCCAACGACTCCGAGTACGGGCTGACCGGCTCAGTCTACGCGAAGGATCGCGCCAAGCTGGAGAAGGCGCGCGAGGAGTTCGAGGTCGGCAACCTTTATCTCAACCGCAAGTCCACCGGCGCGATGATGGGCGTCCACCCGTTCGGCGGGATGAAGCTGAGCGGCACCAACACCAAGGGTGGAGGTCCGGATTACCTGATGGCCTTCGTCGAGGCCAAGTCGATCGGTGAGCTGCTGTAGCAGGCAGAACGTGGTCGGTCGGTTGCTTCGGCGACTGACCGACCAGCATTGAAAGGGACACTCCGAAGTGGCGTCTGTGGTCACGACGATGTTCGATCCGATCGCAACCAGGCTCTCGTCGGTCACCAATCCCTTGTTCCGCAAAGGCATCCTCGCCGCGACGCACAATCGGCTGGTTGCCAGTGGCGTTCGCCGCTATGGGATGCAGCTTGGCGGGTCACGCTTCGTTGCGGGTGAGGACTTCGACGCGGCGGTGCCGGTGCTGCGGCGACTGAACGAGCAGGGGTTGCGCACCAACACGACATTGCTCGGCGAGGCAGTCCGCGACGAACGCGAGGTCGCTGCGGTCGTAGCCGAATACAAAGCGGTCCTCGATCGGATCGCCGCCGAAGGGCTGCAGACGAACATTGCGCTGAAGCTCACCCATCTCGGTCTTGACCTGGGAGAGGACATTGCCTACGCCAACGTCGAGCAGCTGGTCAGGCACGCGGCCACGCTCGGCAACTTCATTCGCATTGACATGGAAGAGTCGGCGCGCGTCGACCCGACGCTCCGGATTTATCGACGGCTACGCGAGGCCGGCCACGAGAACGTCGGCACCGTCCTGCAGTCAGCGCTGTTCCGGACACCGGGCGATCTGGAGTCGCTGCTGCCGCTGAAGCCGAACCTGCGGCTGGTGAAGGGCGCGTATCTGGAACCGGCGACGGTGGCGCACCAGAAGAAGGCCGATGTCGACGCGGCCTACATTCAGCTCGCCGAACGAATGCTGACCGCCAACAGCTTCACCGCAATCGCTACGCACGACGAGCGCATCATCGATCACGTCATCGCCTTCGCGAGGCAGCATGAGCTGACGAACGAGCAGTACGAGCTTCAGATGCTCTACGGCATCCGCAGCCAGTACCAGCTGGATCTGGTTCAGCGAGGGCAGCGGGTGCTTGTCGCGACGCCGTATGGCTCGGAGTGGTACTTCTACCTGATGCGCCGCCTGGCAGAGCGGCCGGCGAACGTGCTGTTCCTTCTGCGCGGCCTGCGGCGGCGGTAAGGCTCAGACCTCGATCGCCTGCGGCCACCAGGCAACCATCTCCATCCGGCGCGCGAAGTGGAGCAGCGGATCACCATGGAGCTGCAAGCCAAGCGGCTTAACCATCGTGTTGAGCCGGATCTCGGCGCGCGCCGGCTGCAGTGGCCAGGGGACGTGGTCGATCTCCAGCCGACTGACCTCATCATGTCGACCGACGGCATAGAGGCAGTAACGTCGTGTCAGGAAGTCTTCAAGGCTGCCGGGCTTGGCGATGAAGACGTCACCAGTCGGCTGGTAGCGCATTGACAGACGCGCCGGGACAGCCGCATTACCCAACCGTTCGCTGTCGTACTCCACCCACCCGTCGCGCCATTCGCACGACATGCGGGCGTACTGATAGAGCAGATCAAGCCGCCGGGCTGCAACGACAGCAAGCGGATTCGCTGCATCGAGCGAGAAAAAGTAGACGCCCGGCTTGTCGTCGATCGTCACGTAGGTCCGCACATTCAGCTCAGGGAAGGCCGATATCAGTGGCATCGGCGGAACGAGCCGCGGACGCACGCCGGACATGCGAAACGGCACAATGCCGATCCAGGCAGAGCCGTCATAGACATCCAATGGCAATTGCGGCGGCACCACCCTCCGAAGGTCTGCGAGCGGCACCGACCAGTGCATGAACAGGATGTCGTGCCAGTTCTGTCGCATCAGCCACGGGCGGTTGGGCACGGGCCACGGACGTGGGTTATCGGTCACTCGGTCACCTCCAGCAATCGCTGCTCCAGTTGCGAATACGATGCCATCGTCGATAATGCCCGGCGAGGCAGTCGAGTGAGTGAAGGGGAATCTGGTGGCTTCGACCTATGACGTACTGATCCGGGGCGGCAGGATTATCGATGGTACCGGCAACCCGTGGTTCTACGGCGATGTCGCGCTTGCCGGCGACAAGGTCGCCGCAATCGCCCCGGCCGGCCACATTGATCCAACCAGCGCGGCCGAGGTTGTTGACGCGACCGGCCATGTCGTCTGTCCCGGCTTCATCGACATCCAGTCGCATTCGATCATGCCGCTCTTCGCCGAGGGCCGATCGCTCTCCAAGGTCACCCAGGGCGTCACGACAGAGATCATGGGTGAAGGCTGGACGCCATCGCCATTTGGCGGACGCATCACCAGCCCGCTGCGCTCGTCGATCGTCGCGTCCGAGGTGACCGACGAGTGGACCGAACGGGCTCGCGGCTGGTCAAACTTCCGCGCCTGGCTTGAAGCGATCGAGCAGCGCGGGGTCTCGGTCAACATCGGCTCGTTCGTCGGCGGCGCGACAATCCGCGAGTACGCCATGGGCTGGGACATGCGCGAGGCGACCAGCGACGAGCTCGCGACGATGACGAAGGTCATGGATGAGTGCATGCGCGATGGCGCATTCGGCATCGCGGCTGCGCTGATCTACCCGCCGGGCTCGTACGCCACGACCGACGAGCTGGTTGAGGTCTGCAAGGTGATCGCTTCACATGGTGGCGTCTACATCACGCACATCCGCTCCGAGGCGGACCTGCTGCTGGAAGGCATGGCCGAGGCAATCGAGATCGGTCGCCGCTCAGGCGTCGCGGTCGAGGTCTATCACCTGAAGGCATCCGGCAAGCAGAGCTGGGAGCTGATGCCGCGCGCGATGGAAATGATCGACGAGGCACGCGCCGAGGGCATCGACATCACGTCGGACATGTATCCGTATGTCGCCAGCGGTACTGGACTAACGACGCTCGTCCCGAACTGGGCATCCGAGGGCGGCAAGCTCTTCGACAATCTCGCCGATGAGCGCACCTGGGCGATCATGCGCGCCGAGATGATCGATCCGCCGCGCGAGGCACCGTCGATGTCGCGCTCGCAGAATCTCGAAGGCGTCATGCCGGTCGGCTTCGTGAAGGAAGAGAACCGCCAGTACATCGGCAAGCGCCTACCGGAGATTGCCGAAATGCGCGGCGAGGAATGGCCGGATACTGTCCGGGCTCTGCTGCTGTCCGAGGGGCACCGCATCTCGACGATCTTCTTCATGATGAGCGAGGAGAACGTCCGCCGCCAACTGAAGCAGCCGTGGATCAAGATCAGCACCGACGCCGGAGGCATCGACCCGACCGGCCAGACCAACCCGACCCACCCACGCGCCTACGGCACCTACACTCGTGTTCTCGGTCATTACGTCCGCGACGAGGGTGTCATCACGCTAGAGGACGCCATCCGCAAGATGACGTCGTCGGTCGCCGACCGGCTGAGCCTGCGCGATCGTGGTCTACTGCGCGAGGGCATGCTGGCTGATGTCGTCGTCTTCGATCCGGAGACGGTGCGCGACAACTCAACGTTCACCGATCCACACCAGCTCTCGACCGGCATCCGCGATGTCTGGGTCAACGGTGGCCGCGTCCTCAAGGACGGCGAGCACACTGGCGCAATGCCGGGCCGCATCGTCGACGGCCCTGGTCGACGCTAACTGATTGAGTGCGCAGGCGGACCAGCCGCCTGCGCACCAGCCATCCCACACACCGGCACATCGAACATCCCTCATGGAACGTCCATCTGCGGAAGCTCCTCGGGCTAGCTCCCGTTGCCATGCCACTGCCCAGTAACGCATGGCGCACTGCCGCCATATGCCAGTGCGTCATCTGCAACCAGGACGTGTTTCCCAAGCGCTTACGAACCACCCTCCCAACGCACATTGCAAGGCAGTTAGATGCTGCTCGCACTTGCGATATGCGGCATCCTCTTACGCGGATATCAGCATTGCCGCGAACGTTATCTTTCGATGTTGACGGATTTCTCAATCACTCGTAGCATCGGGGCAATCCGCAAATCCACGATCCGCCAGCAGTCATGGGCGTCGACTCATAGTGAGTGGCGCACCAGCCTGTGACGCACAACGGTAGGAGGTGTCGATGTGAGCGACCTGACTGGCCAGCAGATCAATGACAAAATCTATGCAAACTGGCAGCGCTTCTATCGCGAAGGCAGAATCGACCGACGCACATTGATGAGGGCCGTGATGGTCTGGGCTGGCGCAGGCTCAGTCGCTGGCCTGTTGGCAGCATGCGGTGGCGACGACGATGACGGCAATTCCGCCAACTCCGGCACTACCGGCGGCGGGGCGGCAACCAGTGCCCCCGCGGAGGCGACGGACGCGCCAGCTGGGGCGACAGACGCGCCAGCTGAGGCAACGACCGGCGAGAGCGAAGGCAGCACCGACGCTGGCGGCGAAGGCGGGACGCTGCGGGTCATCCTCGACCAGTCCGACCTGCCGACGATGGATCCGCACATGCACAACCTGCGCACCGGCATCATCGCCTTCTATCACACCCACGACAACCTCGGAGAGCGCAACGCGGAAACGAACCTGATCGAGCCGTGGCTCGCCGAGAGCTGGGAGAACATCGAGCCGACCGTCTGGGAGATCAAGCTCCGCCAGGACGTGAAGTTCCACAACGGCGACGACTTCACTGCTGAGACGGTCAAGTGGAACTGGGACCGCGTTATCAACCCTGACCAGAAGAGCCCGCAGCTGGGCAACCATGCCCAGATCGCCGGCGTCGATATCGTCGATGACTACACCGTCCACGTCAACACGAAGGAGCCCTATCCGATCTTCGTTGAGCGCCTGCAGAACTTCCAGATGATCCCCGAGAAGCTGGCGCAGGAGAAGGGCGATGAGTGGCTGGCAGAGAACGCTGTCGGCTCCGGCCCGTACAAGTTTGTTGAGTGGAAGCACGGCCAGGAGCTTGTTCTCACCCGCAACGACGACTACTGGAATCCGGACGTCAAGCCCGCATACAAAGATCTGATTCTGCGCTTCGTGCCGGGCGTTCCGACGCAGCTCGCTGAGCTGCTGGCCGGCAACGTCGATATCGTCCGCGTCGTCCCGTTCGACCAGATGAAAGCGGTTGAGAATTCGGGCGTCGCGACGCCGATCACGCAAGCGATTCTGCGCGTTGGCATTACGCGCCTCGACGCGATGGGGCGCTCCGGCCCGAATCCGTTCCAGGATGTGAAGGTCCGTCACGCCGCGAACCATGCGTGCGATATCCAGGGCTACATCGATGCGCTGCAACCAGGCGGCGATCGCACACCGGCCATGCTGAACCCGATGCACTTCGGCTTCGATCCATCAATCGAGCCGCACGAATACGATCCGGACAAGGCCAAACAGCTGCTGACCGAAGCAGGTTACCCGGATGGCATTGATGTGAAGTGGGTGCGTGGGCCGTCCTCGATGCCGAACCAGGATCAGGTCGACCAGGCAATGCAGCGCGATCTCGCCGCCGTTGGTATCCGCGTCGAGTTCGAGACACTCAGCGACGGCAACGTCTTCACAACGCGCCACAACGAAGGCAACGCCGGGCCGATGTGTTCCTACAACTGGGGGTCATATTCCGTGTTCGATGCAGACGGCATCTACTGGGACATGCTGCACACCGATTCGATCTTCACCTACTACAACAACCCGGATCTGGATGCGCTGCTCGATGAGGGCCGCAGCTCGCTCGATCAGGATCATCGCAAGGAGATCTACTCGAAGGCACAGCGCCTCGTCCGTGATGAAGCGCCGGTGATCTTCATGTGGGGGTTCCACTCGGTCTGGGGCGTTAGCAACAAGGTCGACTGGAAGCCCCGGGCGGACGAGATTGACATGTACTTCACCGCCAAGCCGAAGGCGTAAACCGATTCCAGCCGGGATGGCTGGCGGCCCAGTCAACAACCGGTCGTCAGCCATCCCTGGAGAGGCTCTCGCCAATGGGCGCATATGTCATGCACCGCGTGATCCAGATGCTGATCGCGGTCTTTGGTATCTCGGTCATCGTGTTCATCATCACGAACATGATCGGGGACCCGGTCAACGTCCTGCTGCCGCCGGAGACCCCCTACGAGCAGCGCGAGATCTTCCGCGAGGAAATGGGCTTCAACAGGCCGCTGTACATACAGTACGCCGATTTCCTGTCCAGCGCGGTCCGCGGCGATTTCGGGAACTCATTCCGCACAGAGCGCTCAGCCCTGTCGCTGGTGATGGAGCGCATGCCGGCCACGCTGCTCCTGACCGTCGCGGGTACGATCCTGGCGACCGTCATCGCCATCCCGATGGGCATCCTCTCCGCCTACAAGCGCTACACGATCTGGGACAACCTGTCGACGCTGTTCGTCGTTGCCGGTCAGGCGATGCCGATCTTCTGGCTCGGCCTGATGCTCATCATTGTCTTCGGCGTGAACCTGAAATGGTTGCCGCCATCCGGCTATGGCGAGATGGGCATTGATCGACTCAAGCATCTGATTCTGCCGACTGTCGTTCTGGGTGTCTTCCTCGCGCCGGTCACCGAACGACTGGTGCGGTCCGGCATGCTCGACGCGCTGACGCAGGACTATGTCCGCACCGCGCGGGCAAAGGGCCTGAGTGAGCGGGTCGTGCTCAGTCGCCACGCTTTCCGCAACACGATGATCCCGGTCATCACAGTACTCGGTCTGCAATTCGGCCAACTCCTCGGTGGCGCGGTCATCACTGAGTCGGTCTTTGCCTGGCCGGGGGTTGGGCTGCTGGCCATCGACTCGATTCGAAATGCTGATTTTCCGGTTACGCAGGCGGCTGTCGTCACACTTGCGATCATCATCAGCCTGGTCAATCTGTCTGTCGATATTCTCGTCGGGTTCATCGATCCACGTTTGCGCCAGTAGCAGCACCGGCAGTGGGTCTGTCGAACGACCTTGATCGGCGACAGCAGTTGGAGGGTTCATGGCATCGGTCGGCTCCGCCACGCAGGATTCTGTTAACTCCGCCTTCTCTCAGCAGCGCCTGCGTCAGCGCACGCTGCGCTCGGTCCTGCAGGCTGCCTGGAAGCTCAGGATGTCAGTTATCGGCGGCGTTATCCTGCTCATACTGGTCTTTATCGCTGCTGCCGCGCCGATCCTGTCGCCGTACACGCCAGAAGAAGGACGCACCGTGGATCGTCTCCAGCCGCCAATCTGGCAGGGCGGCAGCTGGTCGCACCCACTCGGCACGGACGGCATCGGCCGCGACTACGCCACGCGCCTGATGTATGGCACCCGGATCGCACTGGCCGTCGGCTTATTGGCAACGCTGCTATCCGGCGCAATCGGCATCGCGCTCGGTGTGATGGCCGGCTTTTTCGGCGGTCGGATTGATGCCATCATCTCGACACTCGTCAACGTGATGATGACGTTCCCGTTCATTCTGCTCGCGCTAGCGGTCATATCCGTGCTTGGCGCGAGCTTCACGAACGTTGTTCTTGTCCTCGGGATCGGCGCATGGCCGATCTACACGCGGGTCGTGAAGTTTGAGGTCGAGCGCATCAAGTCGCTGGATTACATCCACGCCGGGCGTGTGCTCGGCGTCAGCAACCTGCGGCTGATGGCTCGGCACATCATGCCGAATCTGGTGAACGCAATCATCGTCATCGGTACTGTACAGGTCGCGCGACTCATCATCTCGGAGGCGTTCCTCAGCTTCCTCGGCCTCGGCATCCAGCCGCCGACACCCAGCTGGGGTTACATGCTGCAGGAGTCGCAGGCGTTCATGTTCTCGTGGAGCGACATCTGGCTGCCGACGCTGCCGGGCCTGGCCATCTTCATCACGGCGCTCTCGATCAACTTCGTCGGCGACGGCCTCCGCGACCTGATGGACCCGCATCAGCGCGCGTCGTTGTAGGGGGCCGCAATGTAGGGGCGAAATGCATACACCCGGCCGGGTTGGCCGCCACGTCGCTGCGTGCCGAGCTCCATATCCGTGGCCACCTGTTGGCGACGCTATTTCAGTTTTCGGCCGAAAACGATAATAGAACGCGCGAAACGGCCCGCTTATTACAGTCCGCAATAATAGGGAGGTAGCGTCGGACCTCAGAACTTCCCACGTGCCTCACCCAAAAGCACGTCGCCAACGACGTTCACCCCTGCGTGACACGCCGCGCGAACACGCAAACTCGCATCCCATTGCGCACCCGGCTGTTGTCACGTGCCAACCATCTCCCATATCCTGTCGCACCAAACCACTTGCACCAACAGAGACGATGATGAGCGATGCAACGGAATCAGAGCCCGCACGACGAGCCGATGGAAATTGAAAGTGTCCTGAGCGAGGATGAGCGGATTCAACCGCCCGCGCATACTCGCGCAGCGGCGACCGTGCCCGACCCCGAGGCAGAGTTCGCACGCGCCGCCGCCGATCTGGAAGCGTTCTGGGCTGAGGTCGCGAACGACTTCGAGTGGTTCCGACCGTGGAGCTCGGTCATGTCCGGCGAGCACCCGCACTACCGCTGGTTCGACGGGGCGCAGGTGAACATCACGGTCAATGCGCTCGACCGCCACGCGAGCGGACCACGCGCCAATAAGGTCGCCTACATCGCGCTCGGCGAGGACGGCAGTGAGCGAGTCGTGACCTACCGCCAGCTGGCGCGGCAGGTGAACCGCTTCGCCAATGTCCTGCGTTCGCGAGGTGTCTCAATCGGCGACCGCGTGGTCATCTACATGCCGCTGTCACTGGAGGGCATCATCGCGATGCTGGCCTGCGCGCGGATCGGCGCGATCCACAGCGTCGTCTACGCCGGTCTCGGCGTTGGAGCATTGCGGGATCGCATCGTCGATGCCGAGGCGCGCGTCGTGGTGACAGCCGACGTTGGCTATCGCCGCGGCAAGCCGGTGCCACTCAAGCCGATGGTGGATGACGCCATCGCCGGGCTGGAGCAGGTACGCCACATTATCGTCTGGCGGCGCGAAACGCCGGCTGTCGAGCTGACAGATCCGCGCGAGGATGATTTCTACGCTCTGTTGAACAACGCTAGCCCCGACTGCCGCGCCGAGCCGGTCGACGCCGAACATCCACTCTACGTTCTGTACACGTCCGGCACGACAGGACGACCGAAGGGGGTTGTTCACGTCCACGGCGGCTACATGGTCGGGACGACCTACCACCTGCAGACGTTCTGGGACATCAAGGAGGACGACGTCTTCTGGTGCATGTCGGACATCGGCTGGGTCGTCGGGCACTCGTACATCGTCTACGCGCCGCTCGTCCTCGGCGCAACAACCGTCTTCCGCGAAGGGTCGCCAGATTTCCCGCACTCCGCCATCATCTATGAGGTCATCGAGAAGTACGGCGTCTCGGTGCTGTTCACTGCGCCAACGGCAATCCGGATGCTGATGAAGTTTGGCGATGACGCACCGGCACGCTACAACCTGCGTTCGCTCCGCCTGGTGACCTGTGCCGGTGAGCCGCTGAACCCCGAGGCTTGGCGTTGGGCATACCGAGAGCTGTGCAGCAACGGCGACCACGCCTGGCTCATCGACAACTGGTGGCAGACCGAGCTTGGCGGCCCGACAATCGCGACGCTTCCCGCCATGGCAACCAAGCCCGGATCGGCCGGCAAGGCGCTAGCGGGGGTCGTCGCCGATGTCGTCGATCGAGCGGGGAATCCGGTGGCAGATGGCGTTGGCGGACTACTCATCCTGCGCCAGCCGTTCCCGCACATGTATCGCACTGTCTATAACGATCCCGAGCGGTATGTGCGCGACTGGTCAATCGTGCCGGGAGCGTATACGTCTGGTGATGTCGCGATGCGCGACGCTGACGGCTACATCACCGTCCTCGGGAGGGCCGACGATGTAATCAACGTCGCTGGCCATCGAATCGGGACGGCCGAGGTCGAGAGCGCGCTGGTCAGCCACCCTCAGGTAGCCGAGGCGGCGGTCATCGGCAAGCCGGACGAGGTGAAGGGTCAGGCGGTCAAGGCATTCGTCACGCTGCGTGTCGGCAACGCACCGACCGACGAGGTGCGGGCCGCGCTGGCCGAACACGTCCGCCGCATCTGCGGACCAATCGCCACCCCGGCCGAAATCGAGTTCCGCGAACGCCTGCCCAAGACACGCTCCGGCAAGATCATGCGCCGCCTGCTCAAAGCCGAAGAGCTCGGCGTCGATCCCGGCGATCTGACGACGCTGGAGGAATAGGGGACCTCACCCCCAACCCCCTCTCCCGCGGGGAGAGGGGGCGCTTGAATTACGCGATTGCTGTTGGCAACCAATACGCCATCTACATGACTCCCCCTCTCCTGGCGGGAGAGGGGGCAGGGGGGTGAGGTCCCCTACTTCACAACAAAGTTGATCAGTCGACCGGGAACGTAGATCTCCTTGATAAGCGTCTTGCCGGCCAGGTGTTCGGCGACACGATCGCTGGCGCGCGCAGCATTGAGCGCGGCTGCCTGGTCGACATCTGGCGGCAGGCTGACGTGGCCGCGGACCTTACCGTTTACCTGAACGGCGATCTCGATCGTGTCTTCGGCTGCGAGTGCTTCGTCCCACTCTGGCCATGCCTGCGTGTGAACCGAGAATGGCTTGCCCAGCCGGCTCCACAGCTCTTCGCTGATGTACGGCGCGCCCGGGGCCAGCAGCAGCGGTAGCGTTTCGATCGCCTCACGCCAGGCGGCAGTACTGGCGACATCGCTGTCCTTCTGGCGCATCAGCTCGTTCACGAATTCCATCAGGTGGGCAACCATCGTATTGAACGAGAACGACTCGATATCGCGAGTGACAGCGCGAATCGTCTGGTGGGTGATGCGGCGCAGGTGGCGGGTAGCGTCGTCCTCACGGGCATCAGCCGGATTGCTCGCCGTCTCGGTCACGACCGTCCAGACGCGATCCAGGAAGCGCTGCGGGCCGGCAATGCCGCGCGAGTTCCACGGACCGCCCAGATTCCAGGGACCCAGGAACATCAGGAACAGCCGAACGGTATCTGCGCCCAGCTCACCGACCAGCTCGTCAGGATCGACGACGTTGCCGCGGCTCTTGGACATCTTTTCCGAGTCTTCGCCCAGGATGATGCCCTGGTTGTACAGGCGCAGGAACGGCTCGTCGAAGTCGAGCATCCCCATGTCGCGCATCGCCTTGGTGAAGAAGCGCGCGTACAGCAGGTGCATCGTCATGTGCTCGACGCCGCCGGTGTACTGGTCGACTGGCGTCCAGCGGCGCACCAGATCGACGTCGATCGGGCCATCGTCCTTGTGCGGTGTCAGGTAGCGATACCAGTACCACGACGAGTCCATGAAGGTGTCCATGGTGTCAGTCTCACGCCGACCCGGCCCGCCGCAGGATGGGCAGGTCGTGTTGATGAAACGCTCGTCGGACTTCAGCGGCGACTCGCCGGTCGGGCTGAACTGCGAGTCGTCCGGCAGGACAACCGGCAGGTCCTCCTCGGGGACCGGCACGATACCGCACGTATCGCAATAGACGATCGGGAACGGCGTGCCCCAGTAACGCTGGCGTGAGATCAGCCAGTCGCGCAGCCGGTAGGTCACTTCAGCCGTCCCGACTCCGCGCTCGACCAGCCAGTCGATCGTCGTTGCAATCGCGGCATCTCCGCGTGTACCGGAAAGCTCGCCGGAGTTCATCATCGTGCCGTAGTCGCTATGGAAGGTGACATCCGGTTCGGCGACGAAGAACGGCACGTTGTGCAGGATCTCCATCGCTGTCCGGCCTGCGCCCGTGCGCTCAACGATCTCGCGGTCGGCAGCGACGCTGTCCAGCTCGATCGACGTGTCGGCGAAGATGAAGCCATTGCGCGCACCGGCGTAGGCAACCCAGTGCCCTGGCGCCAGCGAAGAGCGGACCATCGCCACGAAATCATCTACCTGGTGGCCGCCAAGCGACACGTGGAACTCGCCATCAGCTTCGGTCGCGGTAATCGCCATCGTTCCCAGCGCGTGCTGGAAGTTGGCGCGGTCGCTCACCGCGTCAAACGGCACAACAGCCCGTACCTGACCATCCAGACGGCGAATGACCGGGATGATCGGCAGGCCGAACTTCAGTGCGAAGGCGAAGTCGCGGTCGTCATGGGCCGGGACGGACATGATTGCGCCGGTGCCGTAGGTGATCAGGACGTAATCAGCGATCCAGACCGGCACGCGCTCCCCGTTGACCGGGTTGGTCGCGTAACCGCCGGTGAAGACGCCGGTCTTCTCCTTCTCGGTGGACTGCCGATCGATCTCCGACTCGCGGGCCGTTTGCTGACGGTAGGCCTCAACTGCCTCGCGCTGCTCGTCGGTCGTCAGGGTATCGACCAGCGGATGCTCGGGGGCCAGGACCATCGAGGTCGCGCCCCACAGCGTATCCGGCCGGGTGGTGAACACCTCGATCGGGTCGCCCTGCTCGGTGGTGAAGGTTACCCGCGCGCCCTCGGAGCGGCCGATCCAGTTGCGCTGCATGATCTTGCCGCTCTCGGGCCACTCAACGCCGGGATATTCCAGCAGCTCGTCGGCGTACTTGGTGATGCGGAAGAACCACTGCTCCATCTGGCGCTGGTACACCTCTGCGCCGCACCGCTCGCATTTACCGTCGACGACCTGCTCGTTGGCCAGCACTGTCTGGTCATTCGGACACCACCAGACGTTCTGTTTCTTCCGGTAGGCGAGGTCCTGTTCCAGGAACTTCAGGAAGAACCACTGGTTCCACTTGTAGTACTCCGGCAGGCAGGTAACGACCTCGCGGTCCCAATCGAACATCGTGCCCATGCTGCGCATCTGCTCGCGCATGTTCTCGATGTTCGACAGCGTCCACTTCGTCGGGTGAATATTGCGCTTGATCGCGGCGTTCTCGGCCGGCAGGCCGAAGGCGTCGAAGCCCATCGGGAAGCACACGTTGTAGCCACGCATGCGGCGATAGCGCGCGGCGGTGTCGGAAGGGGTCATCGCGTACCAGTGGCCGATATGCAGATCGCCGCTGGGATACGGATACATCGTGACCGCGTACCACTTCGGCCGGGAGGTGTCCTCCAGATCGGTGCGGTACAGCCCGGATTCCTCCCAGACTTTCCGCCACTTCATCTCCATCTCAAACGGGTTACCCCGTCCGGACCTCGTGGCGCGGCCGGTGCTTTCAGTCGTCGGTCTGGTCGTTGTCATCTCGGGTCCCTTTCTCGGTGAGGCATCAGCGTTGGAGAAACATGCTCGCCGCGCGGGACTTGTGCCCGAGCGGCCCGGCAAGGAACCCGGCGCGCCGGGCCATGCACACGACAATGCCGGGGCGAGCGGTCGCCTGCCCCGTGGGAGATCTGCCGCGCGTGAATCCGGGCATCTCGTCGCCCCGCCTCCCAGAACCTCGTCGTCCTGCCAACAGCGAGAAAAACAACGAGCCTTCCGTCCGGTCAGGGACGAAAGGCTCGGCTTCCGCGGTACCACCCTGCTTGGCCAGTCCCGCGTCATCCATATGGTGGAGCTGCGGGGACTCGAACCCCGTACCTCAACACTGCCAGTGTTGCGCTCTCCCGGATGAGCTACAGCCCCATGATGATATGCGTGAGGCTGGCCCGCTTGGTGGCCTGCTAACGGAGGCTAACCGGCGGACGCTACTGCAGCTGCATTCACGTCCACGGCTCCCGGGCGAGTTCGACCGCGTTGCCGCCTCACACCACCGGCGACTCGCTGCGTTCGGTCTACTACTCCCGATCAACGCCAAACTATTGTCGCGGTTTCCCGCGAACCGCGTAATCATACCATCAGCCGGTTACCAGTCAACCAGCAACCATGCTGGATCCGGTCGCCGACATCGTACAGTCCGCGCTCAGGAAAGGACCAAATTCATGGCCGAACAGCCGCCGGTGAGCGACCAGATCTCGACGATCGGGGAGCGTGTGCTCGCCCGTCTGGAAAGCACCAATGTCGCCCGCGAGAGAGCACTGGCCGAGACGCGCCAGATTGTGCGTATGAGCGCGAACGCCATCCGGGCGGTCCACCGCAACAACTTCGATGAGGCCCGCGAGCTGCTGTCCAAAGCGCGCGCGATGCAGGACGCGCTGGCAGCCGATCTCGTCGATGCGCCGAACATCTACTGGTCCGGCTATGTGCAGGATGCGCAGAAAGAGCTAGCCGAAGCGAACATCGTCCTCGGCATCATCTCCGGCAGTGGCGTCCCCGCGCCGGAGGACCTCAATGTCGAAGACGCTGTCTACCTGAATGGGCTGGCCGAAGCCGCCAGCGAGCTGCGGCGCTATATCCTCGACGCACTGCGCCGCGGCAAGCCGGAACAAACCGAAGCCCTGTTGCAGACAATGGATGATGTCTACGGGCTGCTGGTCAGCGTCGACTATCCCGACGCCGTGACTGGTGGGCTACGGCGGACAACCGATATGCTGCGCGGTGTGCTGGAGCGCACACGCGGCGACCTGACGATCTCGATGCAGCAGCGCGACCTGTTGGCAGCGCTCGACCGCGCCGCGAACGAGCCGAACACCGCCAGATAGCTACGCAGGTGGACGGTAGGCCGGCATCCGCTGGGAGACGACACGCTCGAAGCGCTGCTGGTCTGCGGCCGTGAATGGCATGCCGCCGAAGAGCTGGTCGAGGGTCGGCCAATAGAAGACTATTTCGTCGATACCGATCTCCCTGTATCGGCCGACATACTCGTCGAAGGCGTCGATTGACGAAAGCGGATCCGGTACCGGTCGGTACGCAAGGACCGAGCGCTCCAGCTCATCAGGGTTACGACCGATGTCGCGACAGGCGGCATCGAGACGCTCTGAGCGGCGGCGCGTCTCCGCAACGACATCGTCGAGCGAGACCCGCCGGGCAGGGTCTTCGGCATGTGGGTACGGCTGCCCGCCCAGACTGTTCCAGCCATCGGCGTAGCGCGCCGCCAAGCGCATCCCGCGGTCGCCATGCGCCGCGACGACAATTGGCGGACGCGGCTGCTGGAGCGGACGGGAAACCTGGGCACCTGCCACCGGGTAGTGCGGGCCATCAGAACCGACCGTGTCACCACGGAGCAGACTGTCCAGGATACGCACCTGCTCCTCAAGCCGCTCCATGCGCTCGCGCGGCGACCATTCCTCGTATCCGTAAGCACGATAGGTGTTGGGAGGCCCGCCGGAACCGATGCCCACCGTCACGCGACCATGCGAGACGTGATCGGCCGTCACGATCTGAGACGCGAGAAACGATGGATGACGAAACGTTACGACGGTCACGAGCGTACCAAGCCGAATCCGAGTCGTGTCACGCGCCAGCGCAGCGAGCAGCGACCAGGGCTCGAAGTCGGCGTAGCGGGGCAAGTTGAGGTCATCGTCCACCCAGGCGCTGTCGAAGCCGAGCGCTTCAGCCGAGAGGATGCGCGCAGAGAGATCATCGTACGGAGCGCGACAGAAGCTCATCACTCCAAATCGCATTGACGTTCCTCACTTTGAGAAGCCTGGTTGGTCCGATTATGAAGGTCTCATCGACTGGTCGAAGACTGGATGGTCGATGACGTACAGCCAGGAGCCGTCGGGCTGGCGGCGGGCGACCTCGGCGGTCGTGCCGCCGATCGTCATCGGCTTGTCGTCGGCGTCGATTGCATCGAGAACCCATCGGCATGACAGGAAGGCGAGGTCCCCTACGGTGATGACCTCGGTGGTGCGCAGCTCGATCTGCCCATTGAGCGAGAGCAAGCCCTGCAGCACTTCACGGACCTGGTCGGCCCCGGTCGCGAGGGCTCCCGGCTGGGGCACGATGGCGCAATCTGGCTCGTAGAGCGCCATCAGCCGGTCGATGTCGTGATCGTTGAATGCATGGGTGAACGCTCGGTGGATCTGTTCCGGTGGCTGGTTCGCCATGCGCACACCTCCAATGTTGACGAGAACGACATGCTCACGGACGCTGACATCTCCATTCTAGGGCGACTCTCATCTCGGTCAAGAGACAGCCCACGTATCGACCTTACAGGCTCAAGCATTGACGCCTGTCAGGGGTGTCAGGGTCGCCGCTGGCGCGTCATCCGGTTATCCTTGCCGGGCGACCGCGGTCCGTACATCAATCACACTCGCACGTTCCGCTGATGAGCTTTGTGCCGGCGTCGCGCTGCCGCCCTGTCCAGCCGGCCGATGATCTGGAGATTCGAGATGACGCGGAGACACTTCCGCACGCTGGGCCTGATCAGCGTTCTGCTTCTCACGCTCGGTGCTGGGGCGCTGCCGCCCGCTGCAAACGCGCAGGATACCGCCATCGTCCACTTCCCCTGGGTGCCGAACAATGAAGCGATCAGCGGGCTGGGGTCGTGGTCGGCGGTGGTCGCATTCCACAACGTCAGCGATACGCCGTGCGCGCTCTCCGTCTTCGTTGTTCAGAGCGGCGGCTGGACGCGGACCGCACAGCTCTCGCTGAATGCTGCATCGACACGAACGATCGCTGCCTCATCGCTCGGCGTGCCAAAGCCCGGCTCGCCGATGCGGCTTGAGGCTGCCTGCCAGATCGCCGCCAGTCTCAAGCAGTTCTCGCCGCCAACCAGCTCGTCGCCGTGGTCAGATGGCGCGAACGTCGTGACCGGCTACACAGCGCTGACGAGCGACGACGTTGCCGCCTCGCGGCAGGGGGCAGATGCCGGCTGGGTGCTACCGCTCGTCCAGACGAACACCGGCTGGAACACGCTCATCACCGTCGCCAATCTCGGCGAGACGAGTGCCGCCACCTCACTCAAGCTCTACGCCTTCGATAACCCCAACGGTGAGGCCGGCGCGGAGATGACGTTCTCTCGCTCGCTGGCTGCCGGCGAAGCGTGGACGCTCAACGCTGAGCAGGTGCTGAGCCGCGTCGGCTGGATCGGATTCGCCCGACTCACCAGCAGCGGCGACATCGGCGTCATCGCCCGGCGCATCAAGCCATCGGCAAACATGGCCATGACGAACGTGGGAATCGCTACCAGCAGCCTCGCGCAGGGCAGCTATCGCACGGCAGCGCCGCTGCTGTTCAACGCCTACAACGGCTGGAACACCGGCATCACGCTGGCGAACCCATCGACGCAACCGGCGACGGTGACAGTCGAGTACACGGAAGCCGACGGCGGCTACATCGGTGACACGCAGATTGTGGTGCCGCCGAGCGCGATGCAATACATCTACACCCCGTCGGATGTCAGTCAGGCCGGGTTCGTCGGCAGCGCAAACATCACCAGCAACGTGCCGATCATTTCGTCGGTCGATGAGGTGAAGTACGAGACGAGCGATGGGCTGTCCTACACGACGACCGGCGCGCGCAACACGAAGCTTGTTATTCCACTGCTGTTCCGCGAGAGTCCGCAGAAGAGCAAGTCTGACAACTCCGGTATCAGCATCAGCAATCTCGACTCGATCTCGAGCACAACAGTGCAGGTCGAGCTGCTCTCGATCTACGGCGTCGATCTGCTGGATGCCCCGATTGAGGTCTTCATTCCGGCGGGCAGCGTCGGCGTTGTCTATCTGCCGTTCGTCGAAGCCATCGCACCAGGCACAATCGTCACCGCACGCCTCTCGGCCTCGAATTCGACCGGCATCGTCGCGATCTCGAACGACATTAACTACGCGGTGGTCGGCGATGGCTCAACGGTGTTCAGCGCAACCGGCGCTGCCGGTGTCTATATTGCAGGAGGGGCAGGGCAGTGACCGAGGACGAGTCGAGCACAGGCGAGTTTACTGACATCGTCACTGCGCTCAACGCTGGCGACCTCGCCGAAGTATTCCGACTCATCGAGCTGGAGCTGGACAGGAGCACTGATCAGGGACGCCGCTACGCACTGCATCTGATGCGCGCGCGGCTGCGATTCGTCACCGACGACGCCGGTCTCGTCTTCCCTGATCTCGATGCCGCATTGCAGTTGGCATCCTCTGCTGAGGAGCAGGCGGCCGTGCTGCAGGTGCGGGCCGAAGTGGCTGAGGCGCTCGGTGACACAGACATGGCGCGCGCCGACCTCGAACGGTTGCTCGATACCGTCTCCGATCCGACCGAACGCGCTGCCGCCGAGCAGGTACTCGGGCGCATCGAGCGTGACAGCGGCGACATCCTGCTCGCTGTCGACTTACTGGAGGACGTCCATCGCCGGCTCATAGACCTCGGAGCCGATCAGGAACGTATCTCCGAAGCGACCCTCGATCTGGCAATGGCACTGCGGCTGGCGGGGCGCGCGCAGGAGTCGATCGCGCTGCTGCACGAGGTCGCTGCGACTGCCGAACCGGCGTTGGCTGCCCGTGTCATGCTGCAGATCGGCACCAGTGCCGCCTTCGCAGGCGACTATGACGCGGCGATCGCCGCCTACGATCGCGCGCTGGTCATGCTGCCAGATGGCGAAGACCGTGCCATCGCGCGCTACAACCGCGCGGTCGCGCTGCGCGAGATCGGTCGGCTGGAGGACGCACGCGAAGACCTTCGCCGCGGGCTGGTCGACAACGCGCGCGCCAACGAGCGCACCGAGTTTGATCTGCTCCTGCTGCTCGGCATCGTCGAGCGCGAACGCGACGACCAGCAGCGCTCGCTCGATACGCTCGGCGAGGCCGCCGCGCTGATGCCAGACGGCGACCTGCATGGCCGCGCTCGACTGGAGATCGGCACGACGTTGGCGCTAACCGGCCTCGTCGGGCTGGCGATTGACGAGTTCACTGCCGCTGCGCATCTCTGCGCCGATCCGGACGATCGCGCCCGCGCCTGGCGTGGCCGGGCCGCCGCCCGGCAGGAGCTCGGCCTGAACGACGCGGCGCTGGATGACTACGCCCGAGCGGCACAGGAGGCCACCGACCCGGACGAGCGTGCACGCGGACACCTGACGCGCGCGATGATGCTCTCATCGCTCGACCGGCGCGCCGATGCGCTGGCCGCAATCGATGATGCCGCCGACGCCGCCCACGATCCGGCCGTGCTGCGGCAGGTGCTGGTCCAGCGCGGCGCGCTGCGCTCGGCCACCGGCGACCTGGACGGCGCGATTACCGACCTGGAGCTCGGCCGCCAACTGGCATTGCAGGCTGGCGACAGCGATCTCGCCGCGCGCGTCGCGGTTGATCTCGGCGCGATTCACGCCGCCATCGGACAGGAGGACGAGGCGATCACGCTCTTCCTCGACGGCGCGAGCGAGACAACCGACTACCACGTCACCTATACAGCACAGATGCACCTGGGGAGCATCTACGTCTCGCGCCGCGAACCGCTCAGGGCGCTGGCGGCATTTGATCGCGCCGCAGCGGCTGCGCAGGACGATCGTGAAGCGCGCGCACGAGCGTTCCTCGCCCACGCCGGCGCAGCACAGCGCTTCCACCGCTACGCCGCAGCCGAGCAGGATTACGCGCGCGTCGTGACGCTTCAGCCGAGCCGCCAGGCGCTCGATCAGGCGACGATCGGGCAGAACACGCTGACGAACCACCTCGATGGCCTGCGTCAGGTCCGGCAGGAGCTGACTGCGCTGATGCGCGCGCCGGAGGAGCCGAGCTTCCGCGCCGGACCAATGCTGCAGCGCGGCGTCATCGCCATGCAGCTTGGCGATCTGGATGCCGCAGAGGTGGACTTTACCCGCGCTGCGCGGCTGTACCAGACGCTACCGGATCGCGCCCTCGCCGAGGCGCACCTGGCACTGCTGGCCGCCCATCAGGGACGCTGCGACGATGCGGCCTCGCACCTTGCGACCGCAGTCGAGCTCGACCCCGCCCGCGCCTTCGCTAACGAGCTATCGACGGAACCCGACTGGAATAACTGCCCTGCTGTCTGGGACGACGCCGTCGGTGGAGTCGCTGATTAGCTATTACTGAGCGACGCCGTTCAGCTCAACAGCTCCGCGACGCGCTCGCGCATGATGCGCTCGGCATCGGCGACGATGGTACGGACGATATCACCGGCCGGCTCGGCTGTCGTAATCAAACCGACCGCGACACCAGCGCTGACATCGACGACGTCCGGGTCGTTGCGCTCCCCTGCGGCTTCCAGCTCACGACGCAGGTCCGAGCGCCGGGCGGCGATCTCATCTGTCCGACCATCCCAGGTGGAATTGAAGGGGTTGCGCAGGACGCGGTCGGCGATGCCCTCGGGGAATGTCGCACCACGCACCTGGTCGTAGACGTTCGTCCGCACGGTGTCATCGGCGCTGGCAGCCAGCACCGCCTGCTGCTCGCGCTCGCCGCCAGCCCACTCCTTGCTGGCAACGAAGCGCGTCCCCAGCCAGCAGCCGGTCGCGCCTAGCAGCAACACAGCAGCCAGGCCGCGGCCATCGCCGATACCACCGGCTGCGACGACCGGGATGTCTCCGACGGCATCAACGACGGCCGGGAGGAGCGCCAGTGAGCCGGCCTGACCGGTGTGGCCGCCGGCCTCGGTACCCTGCGCGATAACGACATCGACGCCAGCCTGCGCCGCGTGGGTCGCCTGGGCGACAGTCTGAACTTGCGCAAAGATGCGCACGCCACGCGCATGGGCGGGCTCGACGTAGGGTGTCGGGTCAGCGAAGGAGTGGTTGATCGCAGCAACGCGCTCATCAAGCGCGACCTGCACGAGATCATCGACGCCCGGGAATGAGGAGATGAACCCGACGCCGAACGGGCGGTCGGTCATTGCACGCACGGCGTGGATCTGCTCGCGGAGCCAATCCGCCCCACCGGCGCTCGTGCCGCCCAGCATGCCGAAGCCCCCGGCCTGCGACACGGCCGCGGCGAGATCAGCAGTAGCCGTGCCGCTCATCGGCGCGTTCAGCACCGGATAGTCGATGCCCAGCAGGGCATTCAATCGTGTCGACAGCATGGCCTTCGCCCTCTCCAACTCCTGTATACGTCGGGCATGATCGGCAAGTGAAACCGGCGGACGTTGAATCTCTCAGCACATGTCACGATTCTAGCCGTGCGCTCTTCAGCTCGTCCGCGGCGCTCAGCCGGAGCATCGCGGCGATACCAACCGCCGGTCCAACCCCCAGCAGCGCGAATGCCCACCGCCAGCCGACCAGGTCACGCGCGAACGGGATCAGCCAGATCGTTGTCACCGTGAGCGCAAATCCGACCGAGAGCTGGAGTGTCAGCGCCGTGCCAACAAAGCGCTGGTCGGCGTGCTCAGTCACCAACGTTGAGAATTGCGCCGAATCGGCCACTACGGCGAAGCCCCAGACCAGACCGACACCGAGGATGAGCGGGACCGGCGCGTGAACGAGCAACCCAATGATGAGCGCACACGCGCCGGAAACCGCCAGCGAGTAGTTGATGATGAGCGGCCGCCGCCAGCGATCGGCGATCAGGCCGACGACGATACAGCCGATTGCACCGACGCCGATGACGGCAAACGTCATCAGCGACGCCGAGCGCCCCGGCTCGCTCCAGCCGCGCTCGTTGAGGACGGCGAGGATGAAGGCCGAGAACCAGGCCCACATCGCGTAAAGCTCCCACATGGAACGCAATCCGTTATGCCGATCTCTGCGTGTCACTGCGCCCTATGCAATCAACGATTCTGGCGATTCCGCGTCAGTGCTGGATGCAGCGTGCGTGCCGGATTCGTGCCGCTGGCACTCAAGCACAAAGGGGCACCCCCGACAATAGCCAGGGGTGCCCACCCGAGAGGAAAGGGAGTGACGTGCCCGTTGACGCTTGCGCGCTGGTCAGTGGCAGAGCCTGCCAGCAACCATCGGGCGATTGCCTACGGTCGCGCCGTGTCGACGACGGTCACGGTGCCGGTCAGGTACGGCGTGCGCGATCCCTCGTCCTCACGCCAGACCGACCAGTCGTGCAGCGGCCCGTCCTCGGTCGCGCGCATCGCGGCCGTTGTGGCGCTGCCGAGCGAGATTGTCAGCGTTGACGGGACGGTGATTGTGGCTGGCTCGATCCACATGATCGCGTTGCTCCGGCCACGGTCGCGAAACGTCGCCTTGATCGTCTCGGCCCCAGTCAGTGTCACGCCGGTCAGCGTCACGGTAATGTCGATATCTTCGCCCTGAAAAATGACGATATTCTGTCCGTTGGTCATGCCGGTGAACCTTTCACAATGACCGGTTGTCGCGCCGATCCGGTCGCGTTGATGCCCTCGCGTAGTGAGCCCGAGACGGCCGGCATGACGTGCAGACTGCCGCTGACGGCCAGCACATGCGGCGCTCCACTGACAACCTGTGCCGCGCGTGCGGAGCCGTGGACGGTGATCTGCCGGATGATGGCGTTCGTTCGGACGCGCCAGACGAGCTCACGATCTGCCTCGACGATCTCCCGGATATCCCACGTGAGATCGCGGTCGGCTTCGGCCAGTTCGCGCACGTCCCACAGCAGGACGGAATCAGCCGCTGTCAGCGTGCGCACATCCCACGAGACGGCCCGGTCGGCGTTGACGATGGCGCGGATGTCCCACGACAGGCCACGGTCGACAACGACCACGCCGACCGCTGGTTCCACGTCCCACAGCAGCACACGGTCGGATTCGACAATCTGCCGCACTGCCCATGCGAGATCGCGATCCGCCTCGATGGCCTGCCGGACGCTCCACGCGAGCGCACGGTCGGCGGTGATGGCCTGCCGGACGGCCCATGACAGCGCCCGATCCGCCGTGATGGCGCTCCTGACTGACCATGACAGGTTGCGGTCAGCCGTCACGCCTGTGCGCACCGCCCACGAGAGCGAACGATCGGCGGTGACCGGAGCGCGGACAGACCATGACAGGCTGCGGTCGGCGTTTACCTCGACGGTGCCAGCGTGGTAGTAGATCGTGACCGTGACGGAATCTACAAACGCATCTCTCGATGACCCGGTGCGGTTGTACAGCACAATGCCCAGTGACCAGGCGGTGTTGAAATCACTGGCGGACCACGATGCCCCCCACATGGCCGTTGCGCCGCCCACGGTGTAGATCGCATCCGATGTCGTCCAGAGCGCTCCGCTCGTGCCGACACTCCCCTTCGGCAGCGTAACGCCCCCACCGTTGGACAGTGCGATGCTTGACGCACTGCTCACGTATCCCTCGATATCGACCTGAATCCCATCGATGATGTCGGACGCGCCGATGCCAGCACCCGGGAACGAGACCGTGAGGGTCGCTGAAGTGCCTGGTCCGCTGATGGACGTTGACGCTCGCGAGTTATCGCTCGCCGTGACGTTGCCGGAGTTCGTCCAGCCGGACGCCCCCGTTGGTGACAGCGTGACCGATGCCATCTGCTACGTCCCTACGCCGGGCTATCGAACGCGAACCGGACGGTCGCGCCGTCCGCATCCAGCGCCGCCGAGTTTGCCGCCGTGCGCCGGAACCACACCCCGATGTAGTCGCCGGCCGACAGGTCCGGCATCGTCAGGCCGCTGGCCTTATCGGTCGGTGCCGAGAACGACACGCCAGCCGGAGCCGTGTTCTCATTTGCGGCCGTCGCAGCCTCCGCGTTCTTGCCCGCCGGATCAAGACCGATTGCCAACGTCGCGCCGCCCGATACCTGCGACTGAATCCACAGTTTCCCGGCGCTCGTCGCCAGTGACCCGTGGCCGTTCTGGATGTAGACGCAGCGATACTCCACGTCCGATGCGGCGTTCTCATCACCCGTCACTACGTCGAACAGATCGTGTAGCGTGCCGCCTGTCCAGAGCGTCGTCGATTTCGCGCCGCCCAGCGAGGCGTTCGGGTTGCTGTTACTGGATCCGCCGGACAGGTAGGTTTTGATATCCGTGTTGACGATTGCCATCGTTCTGTCTCCTATCTGTCAATCGTTCAATCGTTCGGGGAATGCGCGGCAGAATCGGCATCACCCCCTCTCGCGCTGGTCGCTGCCTGTCGTGCGTACAGTCCCCGCGCCAGCACGTTGACCGAAAACGTCCCAATGGCCAGCGCGATGTACGTATCGCGGCTCATCCAGTCGGCACGGGTCGACAACAGCACCAGCAGGACGGTCGCAACCGACACGCACGTCACGGCAATCTCCGCCCTGCGGCCCTGCAAATCCGGCCAGTAGGCTTTGACGAGCTCAACCAGCAGCATGACCAGCGCCGACACCCCGACGGTGCCAAACACGCCTGCTGCGATTGCGATGCTGCCAACGTCGGTCATCGGTACCTCCTAAACGAATCCGGCCGGCCCGAGCAGATGGACAACCGCCCAAACCAGAAATGCCAGTAGCGCGATACGGAACCAGCGGTGCCGCGACAGAGATCGAACGTGCTCAGTCAGAGTGTCGTTGGGTCGGTTGTTGGTCGCGGCGATGACATCAGCAACGACCATCGTGACGATGGTGACGGCCCAGAACGCCGTCCAGTACCAGTCGGTCATGACTCACTGCCCTTCGGCGGTGGGATCGGCTCGTCACGCAGCAACGGCACGATGTCCCACGGTGGCGCGGTGTTCGGCATCCAGCGCAGTGTCATGCGCTGGCAAACCTGATACGAGCAGCCATCGTCTGCGCCGTATTCGTCGGCCTCGGGATAGCCCGTGATGGCCAGCGCCCCGGCGTTCAGATCGTCGGGGAATCGTGCCCGTGCCTGTGTTTCCAGCCATGCCCGGAAGCCCTGCTGGAATCCCGCGCCCTTGTTCGGCCCGTCAGGGATGACCCACTTGTCGACGGGTTGTTCTGGCGTCGGTTCTGGCGCGTCCTGTATCGACGCAATGAACGCGGCCCAGCCAGACTGCCGCAGCAATCGTGGGCAGTCCTTGCCGCTCCAGTGGTTGTGCTGCACGACACGATCAGCAGGGATGCCCGTCTCACTGCGGAGCTTCCTGACGAGCCACGCGGCGTTGTCACGCGTCTTCTGTATGTCGCCGTCGCTGTTGACGCACAGTTCGATGCCGATACTCTCCATGTTGCCGGTACCGTTGCCGCCATCGCCGGCATGCCAGCCAGCCCGATTGATCGGCATGTGCTGCACAATCTGGTGATCGTCAACCGTGTAATGCCACGACGGTTCATCAGCTCCATCATTGGCGAGATTGAGCAGCCACCTGCCGTGCATCACCGCGTTCGCGCCTTTGGCAGGGTTGGCCGTCTCGTGGATCGTGATGTAGAGCGGGGTCATAGATCGGCGCGGCGTGTTGGATGCGTCGACCGGTAGCAACATCTGGATGATCGGAATGTCAGCCATCGGCGGCTCCCATGTCTGGTTGTTCGCGAAATCCACAAGGTCGTTTGCGAGTGCCGCGACCTTCGCGCCGTAACGCTGGTCGAGCGGCGTGGCGTCGTATTTCGCCTGCGGAGTCCAGGCCCATCGTTGCTCGAGATCAGCCAGCACCCGAACGATGCCCGCCCAGCCGTTGGCTTTGACGATCGCGTAGCGTGGCGAGAGTGCGTTCCACGGCCCGTCACCGAGCACGTAGCCTGCGAGGTGCGCAGCCCATGCGTCGCAGCCGTCACCGACGGTTGTGTATGTCAGAGCCTTGCGGTACGGGTCGTCATTCTCGGCACCGATGCCGGCCGGATTCAGTTTGTCGCGGAAGATCCTCGACTGCCCGAACGCCGTCTCGTGGGCGATCTGTGCCGCGCCCTCGTCACTGTTGAATCCATAGCGCCCAGCAGACCGGACAATCGACACGCCGAGGTCGGCTGGAATCGGCGCAACTGGCAGGCCAACCCACGATGCGCCCCGCGCCGCGTTGGCGGCAAACCACGCTTGAATAGCCTCAGCCGACGCGACGCCGGTGCCCTGAATCGGCGAGTTGCGCGTATAGCTCATGCCTTATCTCTCTTCCGTCTGCAGATAATCCGGTTGCGCCTGCGGCTGCGCAGCTCCGAACGCCAGCGGGTCCACAGCACCAGACCCATCAGAGCCGAGACGATGGTGATCTGTTGCCAATCCAGGTACGGCGGCGGCTGCGTCATCCTGATGACGCCAACCAGCGCAATGCCGCTCTTCCATGCTGCCCAGTCGAATTCGCTCTCTGCATCGGCGCGGAACAGCGCCATCGCGCCATCTGAGACAGGCAGTACGCCGCGCTCGAGCAGATGGATGTCGTGACGAATGGCGCGGTGGATCCGCAGGTGATGGATAGCGCCCCATCCAGCCACCGCGACCCAGACGACCTCTGCCGGAGAGACAGTCCCGAACATCAACTGCCACCATCATGTCTGTGCTCATCTATCTGCTGCTCAATGCCGAGGCGTTCCTCGAAATACGCGACCTGTTTGCTGAGTCGCTCGATGTCCTCCGAGCGCATCTCCATGTAGACGTCGATAGCGTTTGCATGCGAGCGAGTCGGCCTGCCGGATCCGCCGGTCATCTGCACGCGCAGCCAGCGCAGTAAGCGGCGCATCAGTCGGAGTGCTGCCGAGAGGTGTACGTGTCGATCACGTTCACCGTCCGCTGCTGTAGGCGCAGGAGTTCGCGGTTCTCCTGATCGAGCCGCTGGTTGCGGTCGATCTCTCTCCGGTACTGTGTCCCAGTAACCAGCCGCTCCGTGAGAATCAGCCACAGGACGACGACCAGCGCGGCGGTGCCTCCACCACTGGATATCAGTTGCCAGATGTCCTGTGCTGTCATTGACGCTCACTCTGCGTCCTATCTCGTGTCGAGCACGCCGGCGTTCTCCCGCCGTTCATCGCTCACCTCGCTATCTCAGCCTGCCGCCCATCGGTGCCGTCTGCGTCCGAAACTGCACGGCTGCCTGCCGCGCCAGCCGCCCGCGATTCCACGTCAGCGACAGGTCGCGCTCGCCCAGCTCGTACGTTGCTGTCTGCGCCATGCCGTCGATCGTCACCGCGACGATCGGCAACGGGTCATAGCCCGCGACCGCGACCCACTCACCGACAACAGGCTGCCACCACGGCACCGATTGCCCACCCGAGAGCGTGGGCCACGTCCGCGGGTCGGCATTGGCACCGAGAGTCCCTTTCACAATTGGTGCTGCCCGCCGTGCCAGTTCGGCGTCGCGCATCGCGTTGGCGGCATCCACCCCCACCTCGCCCGCCTGCACGGTCACGACGCGGAACGATTCGCTATCCGGGTTGACAGCCAGCGCGGTACTGGCCGGGCTACTGGACGGTCCGTAGCGGGCCTTCACGGCGCGCGCCGTCTGGGAATAGTCGGCAGTCCATGCCTGCACCCGGTGGTCAAATGCGATGCGGTAGTGCGGCTCCAGCGGTGCCAGCCGTGGCTCCATCACGACACTGCGACCGGGTCGTGCCATGATCCACAGTTGGTTGCGGGCGATGTCACCGGCGTTGCGGATGATGTCGACAATCTGCGCGACCATCTGGCCGTTGTAGGAGTCGAGTGTCCCGAGCGTGACCAGCGGGTCAATCCAGCGGCCCGAGGTGTCTGGGCGCAGCCACGGCGCACGCTGATCCAGCAGCCGTCGCATCATCAGGTCGCCTGTTGTGGCGCTGGCAAACCCCGTGTAGTCCCACTCGATGTCAGCGAGCGACTGCATGTAGCCGACAGCCGCAATGCGCGTGATGACGCCGCCCTGCCCGCGTTCCTCAGTCAGCACGTAGCCATCCCACAGGATCGTTGCGCCGTGCCAGACCTCGATGTGCGCGTGTTCGGGAATCGCCATGTCGGCTGGCAGGATGCCGACAACCGGGCGACGCTGGTCGCGACGCAGCGACACATCCAGCGCCGCTGGCCCCGCCTGATCCCACGACCAGCGCAGCGCCGTCACGGCGGGATTCAGCACCTGCTCGACAATCACGTCAGCGGCGGTCTGGCCCTGTGGAGCCATCACTGACTCGGTGATGCGCAGCACAAACCGTTCGCTCATGCGCCACCGCCCGAGGACAAATACCGATGGCGCGGCGTGACGAGGACACGACTAATCCGCAGGTCGGCGTTGACCAGATCGGACACGCCATCGGCGATGTCGGGCCGGACGCTGATGTGTGCGCCGCCGCCACTGCGCAGCGTCAGGACACCCGGCACGAGTGCCAGTTGCCCGGCGTCGCTGGCCCCGTCCATCAGGACAGCCGTTGTCAGCTCATCGCGTGCTGTGTCGACGATCCACCCGCGCGGCACCGTGCCGTTGAGTCGCGGTCGCCACGCCTGCACCTGCCCGTCATCCGCCGAAATGAGCCAGAGTCCGTTGCATTCCACCGGCCATTTCGCCTCGTTGCGGGCCTGCACATGCACCTGCCAGCCGTCCGGCATCGTGCCCTCGCCCGGTGCCACCGGCGGGAGCGTGATGCTGCCCAGCGCAATCGGCTCCCAGATGCCATTGGCGCGTCGCACACTGGCCGTGCGTCCGACCGCAATCGTCGACCCCGACGCAGGCGAGACAGCCAGCCGCAGGGCCGCGATGGTGGATGTCTGGGACGGCGGTGACCCTGCTGTGATGCCGGTTTCGGTGGTGAACACGTACGATGTGGCGCTGGCGTCGGCAGTCTCGAAATAACCCCAGCCGGTGCCACGGTTGCGGTAGATCCGGTATTTCGCCGGTGTGCCGTTCTCGGGCGGGTCCCACGCGACCGACACGGCCGCGCCGCTGGATACCACCTGCGCGACCATGCGTTCCGAGGGCAGCGATTCGACCCCGCCCGCCGTGATGGCAGTGACCTGCACTGACCATTGGCCGGTACCGATGCTGGAACCGCTCGATGCCGCGGCCTTGAACAGGGCCAGCAGGACATACCAGCCCTCCTCGATCGGGTCGGGGAACATCCCGATGACCGGGATTTTGCGCCACTGCGCCTGAATCGGGAATGTCGCGGTGATCGGTCGCGCGTAGATTGACCCACTGGTCAGGCTGGAGACGCTGTACCACTGGTCGCCGTCGATAGTCGGGTTCGTAAACGGGTTCGCCCAGTCGTTCCACCCGCCGCCGAACGACAGCGCCAGCCCACCGGCCACCGATGGCGTGGCCTCGGCGACGCCAGATACCAGGCTGGCCGATGTGCGACTGTCCTTGTAGTCCGTATCGGTCGCGTCGAGCGATGACGGCGCTGCTCCCACGATCTCGACCAGCGATGCCGTGACGGTCATGGCGCTGATTTCACGGCTCCATTTCACCGTGACCTCGGTGCCGACCGGCGCGGCGTTGGTGACGTACCACGCCTGCGCTTTGCCGAGCGTTTCGGCCGGCCCGGACGGAAACAGGCTCGTCCACGTCAGGCCGCCCCCGTTGGTCACCGAGGCAGTCATCTGTGGGGTGCCATATGCGCCAGGTTTTCCGATAGCCTGCGCCATCAGCACGAGGGTCGAGCCCTGCCGCGTTGGCTCGGATATTGGCAACGTCAGGCTGCGATGGTCGGGATCGAGCTTGTGGCTCTCGCGCGCAACCTGTCGAGCGTAGATCGCCCCTGTGACGGACAGCGGACGAATCCTCGGTGACCCGATGTTCTGCGCGGTATCACGGACGCGGGCGATCACATCATAGCGACCGTCCGGCAGATTGCAGGTGCTGTCGATAGCTCCGATGGTGCGCCATGTGTCATCGGTCGAAACGCCCGGAACCCATGTTCCGACCTGCGTTAGACCGCCGGTCGACACCGACGAACCCTCGACGGCATTGAGCAGCGTGAACGGCTGGCCCTCGTTGAGCCGCCCCTGCCATGCCCCGATGTGAACACGATTGACCGCCGTCGTCGTTGATGCGTCGACCATTTCCACGCGATACAGCGCATCGGCGTCGCCCGGCACCGGCCAGATGTAGGCCCCGCCCTGTTTGCCGGTCGCGATGGTTTCGGCGGGGATGACCGTCGATTCTTCCTCGTAGCCCACAACTGCCGGAGCCGGCTTGTCGATGGTTGCGCCAGCGACGATCTGCGGCGCGTAGAATTTGACAGCAGCCCCGGTGCCCGTGTAGGACGATCCCGCGTTGGAGTCGCGCATCGTGATGTAACAACCCGCTTTGGTCGTCGCGGGCATCGTCTGGGTAATGCGCACCCAGAACCAGCCATCGGCCAGCGCGATAATCTCCGAGGATGCGCCGCTATAGCCGGTTCCACCGCGCAACGTTGGCGCTGATACCGTGCCTGCGGCAAAATCGATCGTGACGTAGTAACCCTCGGTCTGGTCATTGCCGCTGAACAGCAGACGGCAGGCGGGAGTCGGATAGTCGATACTCGATGCGATGTAGATCCCGAGCGTGTTGACCCCTGCTGACACGGTTGCGGTCGCGGGCGAAATCGTGTTTTTGATGTAGACGTAGTGCGCGGATGCGGTCGTCGTCTCCCGCGCGAATATGGCCTGACCCGTTGTCGCACTGGCTGGCCGTGTTGTTGTCGACGTGTTTGCCTGGAACGTGTCCCAGATGGTCGGGGACGTGGCGCTGGCGATCAGGTTGTCTGGATCAATTGCGAGCATCTCGTCCGAACTCGGGACAACGTCGCCTGGGATGATCCGCTCTGCCGTCACGGTATCGGGCAGCATCTCGGGCACCAGCAACAGGCCCGCGCTGTCCGATTCCTCGACCTGGATGCCCCAGACCAGCAGCCCGAGGCTGGCATTGCCTGCGTAGGATGTGCCGCTGCCGTTGTGGAGTTGCACATAGGCCCGGAGCGCCGCGTCGGCGTTGCTCGTGGCCGTCAGGATGCAGCGATACCAGCCATCACCGACCGGCTCAATCGAGCCGTCCGCCGCGCTGAAGCCCGTGCCGTTCACATCCGCTGGATACAGCTGATATCCCGCCGCCACGTCGAATATGACGTAGGCCCCGTTCGTGCCGGTCGAGTCCGCCAGATACAACGACACGGCATCGCGGCCATCGGCCTTCACGTAGGCGGACAGCGTGTAGGTTTCGCTGGCCGTGTCCTTCGTGATCTCCTGCCGGATTTCGTGCGTCCCGCTGTCTGCTGTCTCGCGCAGTGTCGCGGCCGTCTCGGAGCCGTCCGGCGCAGTGGCGTTGTTGCTCGTGGCCGTGACGTTGGTCAGCGTCCAGACGGATCGCTCCGGGTCGCAGGCAGCCGACAACAGGTTCTGCGCCTGTACGGCGTCGGTTCGGAACGCAGGCTGGCAGGCCAGTGTCACGGTCGCGAGAACGTGTCGCCCGTCAGGCAGCCGTGTATGCGGATTGATGCGACCGCCCAGAACATCGGCATATGTCCAGCCGGTGGTGTTGAGCCGGAACTGCAACGACACGCGTTCACTGGCCGGTTTGCGGCTGCGATTCGCCTCGACTGCACGGTTCAGCATCTGCTGGATTGCTGAGACGTTCGCCAGCATCGCGTCCGGTGTAGCACCACTTACCAGCGTGGTAAACGCAATCGTGCGCTGCGTGGCACCGTCGGGAGCCTCGGGCATGTCGAGCCAGTCGGCAGCGTTGTTGATCGTGCCGACCGCGTGGCGCACGATATCGGTCAGATCGAGATAGTCCGTTGGCGTCCCGAGTCGGACATCAAAGCTCATGCCTAGCCCCCTATTCCGACTGGCGCGAGTTGTTCGTCGCGGTATTGCTGGTCCGCGTACCACTGGCCCACGACTGAGCCGTCGGTCATCGTCAGGTTGATCGTGTTGCCGATCCGCACGGTGCCATTGCGTACGTCCGCTGCGTTGAAGCCGCTGGACGAACCGCCCGAACTGCCGCCTGGATTCCGGATGTACTGGCCGCTGACAGCGTTGCGCTGCGCAATGGACATTGAGTCGCGGCCGCTGGTGAGTAGATCAACGATGGTGTTGATCTTCATTGCCACGGCCTCGGCATCAATGAGACCGTCGCCGAGTTCGTCGCCCATCTCTGCGATCATCTGGACTGCGGTCTTGACATCGCCCAGATAGTCGTCAATCCCATCCAGCAGTCCGCCGCGGTAGCGCTTGAGTCCGCTGAAATCGGAGCTTTGAATGAGTAGTGCGAGTACGTCCCCTGCTGTTTCGGTGAAGTGCTGAGCGCCGTCCAAGCCCTCCTTCTCAAACTTGGCCGCCTCAGTGACGATTCGATCTGTTGTGTCATCCAGGAACCCGAAATAGGCATCCAGCGCCTTTTGGTTCGGGGCAATGAACCGCTGAAGCTCGGACATGTTGGATGCAGCGCCAATCAGGCCCAGAACATCCCCCGCGGCCTTCGAGAATCGGCTGGCCTGTTCTAGCCCTTCCTTCTCGTACTTGGCTGTTACGGTGCCGACCAGTTCGTCAACGAAGTAGTCCGTCCAGTTGATGAACTGGTTCACATCCTCTTCGGCAGGAGCGCGGAAATCTCGTAGCGCACGGAACCCATCAACGCCATTGCGCAGGATGCTGACAATATCGCCAGCGGTCTTGGCAAATCGCGATGCTGCGGCCAGCCCCTCTTCACTGAATCGCGATGTGCTATTGCCCTCTAGTTCATCGACGATGTAGAGAAGCCAATTGAGGAACCAGTTCACGTTCTCTTCGGCTGGAGCAACAAAATCGCCAAGAGCGTTGAACCCGTCTACGCCGTTCTTGAGCAGATTGACAATCGGCGCTGCCGTGTCGGCAAAGAGTTTGGCAGCCGCAAGGCCGTTCTCATCGAACATCGCAGCACTGTCGGCAATACTGCGTACTGCGTGCTCTGCCATGAATTTCAACGCGGAAATGTTGGCGGCAACTGTTGGGCTGTAATCGACGACCGTCTCGCCGAAATCGTTGTACAGGCTGAGGGTATCGCCGATTAGCCCAACGGCCTCTGACCCCGCACTGGCATAGAGCTTGGCGTGTTCGATGAAATCCTTATCGAACATCGCGGCGCTATCACCGACCGATTCGGTGACATGCTCAGACATGAACTTCAGTTGGCTAACGCCACTTTCGATCTGCGGCGTGTACGACACTGTTGTCTCAGATAGCGCAGTTAGGAGATTCAACGTGTCGTCAATCAGATGCACGCCTTCGCGTGCGGCTGATGCGTAGTCCTTCAGCCTGGCAATGTCGTCATCGTCAAATCGCTGAGACGCGGCGTCAAGGTCTGCGATCAGGCGATCCAGAAAGTCCTTGTAGAGTGATCCACCGTCACCACTGATCGAAACGGTGTCAACCGGCTGCCCAGCCGCGACACCACCCGTGTTGCCGGCAAGTCGCCTCCCGACGATGCCACCCTCGGCCATCGGGACGATGCCAGCCTGCGATAGTAACTGGTGCATGCGTGCTGGTTTCGACAGCGGCAGCACGAGTTCCGGCCCGTCCTCGCCGATCAGCGCAACCGTCGGTTTGTCGTGGAAGCCGCCCTCGGCCTGCGTGATGCCAACGACGGTGCCACCCGAGTGGTAGCCGTAGGCCTGCATGGCCAGCGGGTCGCCGGTCGAGACGAAATGCGCCTCGATGGTCGCGGTTGCGCGGCGTCCGTCGAAATCATTGAGCTGAATCCGTGCGTCCTCGATTTTGGAGTTGAACGGGTCGTTGTCCAGATCAGCGGTCGGCTCGGCCTGCGCCTGGTCGAATTCGGTCAGGCCCTGTTTGGACTGCCCGACACCCAGGTCAAACGCCGTGGTGTCCAGCGTGACCTTCGGATTTGCCGTCGTGCCGTCCAGCTCGCCCATTTTGGTAATCAGGTCGTTGATCGCCGTGACGAGGTTCTGGTTGATCGCCGTCGTCAGGTTCTCGATTGCCAGTTGTGCGCCGGACTGCGGGTCAACGTCGGACAGCAGCGCCGTGGCGTTGGACAGCCGTTCGTTGTACGGCCCCAAATCCTTCTCGCCGCGTGCAATCGCCGCGTTGAGCTCGTCCTGTGCCAGCATGACCTCGGTTTTGGCTGCGGCAACGAGCCCTTCCTGCACAGCGGCGTCTTCCTGCGCACCCTGGAGCCGTCCGTACAGATCGGGGTAGCGATCCAGTAGCAATTGTTCGGACTCAGAGAGCGCGATGCCCTCGGACTGTTTGCGTTGCAGAATGTCGTATGCGTCGGTCAGGGATTGCTGAGTAGACTGGTACTCGCTGCCCTGCGATGCGAACACACCCATGACGTCATTGAGGTTGCCCTGCGTCGTTGAGAGTGTGCTGAGCGCGTTGTTGAGCTGGATTGCAATGTCGGTCTGGTAGAGCAGAACATCGTTACCGTAGCCGACGCCAGCGTAATACGACGCGACCCATCCAGCGGCGTCACGGTACGTGTTCCCGAGATAAGCGTTCGCCTCGGCCAGCGCCTGCGTCGCCTGATGGTCGCGTTGTTTGGCACCGCCAGAGCGCGTGACCGCATCCTCGACGCCCTTCGTCGCTTCCTGTACGGCTTTCTGCGCGTCGCTCAGTTCCCATGCGCCACCAGCCGCGCCGCTGGCGTCATCGCCGATGCCAGCGATTGCGTTATGCGCTCGTGCGCCAGATGTGCCAACCCAGTTGAACGCATCAGCGACATCGTTCATGAACCCGGCGAACTCGCCCCAGGCACCGGCATCAACATCGTTGCCGCTTGCCATAGACTGGAACGCCTTGAACCAGTCCTGATTCGGCATGTCTGCCATTGCGGCACCGATGTCACCGACCTTGTCCGCGACTGTCACCGCCTTGTCGGCCCACCGCTCCATCATGGCGGTGAACTGCTCGGTTTCGGTGAACGCGACCAGATCGGTCAGCCCGGAGTTGATCTTATCCATGAACGGCTCGCCAATAGCCGCGAGCGCGTTGCGGATGTTGTCCTGGAACGTTGACCATTTGCCGCTGGTCGTCTGCGCCAGATTGCCGACCAGTGTGATGTCCAGCCCGAGTGACTGCATCGCCTGCCGAACGATCTCGATATTTGGCAGACCCTCCTCTTTGAGCCGGTTAATCTCGGTACGGGGGATGTTGAACCGCTCAATCAGTGACTGGAAATCGCCAGACAGCGCCTCCCGCAGGGCGAACGCTGCGCCTTCCAGCCCTTCCAGTGGATTCGATGCAGCGAGGATTTCGGCAGTCTCGACCAGATCCATGAGATCGAGATTGGCCTGTTTGGCGGGGGGCAGGAGTGACGCGACCGCATCGGCCATCTCGTTGAACGCGAACGGCGTTTCGGCGGCTTCAGTGCGGATTTCAGCGAGAATCCGCTGCGTCTCCGCACCGTCCTTCGTGAACGCCATCAGCCGCGCTTCGACGTTCTCCATCGCGATGTTGGTGCCGAACATCGAATCGGTGACGAACCCGAACGCATCGCCCAGCAGCCGCGACCCAGCGGTCGCGAGTCCGATACCGCCTGCGACACCGAGCGCGGTTTTCGCAATGCCACCCAGACCCGCGGCGAATCCGCCTGCCGATTGCGCGACCTTGCCCTGTAACCCGTCGAGATCGCGCATCTCGGTACTGAGACGCCGTAGTCCGGCTTCGGCTTCCTGTGTATCGGCATCAACCTCGATACTCGGGTTCAGGTTGTCGAGCTCTTTGGCCTGCTGTTCGGCTCTCGCCAGTTCTGCCAGCGCAGGATTCAGGTCGGCATCGACGGATACCTCGACATTCTGTCCGGCAATGCGGACGATCATTTTGTCGAGTTCCTGCACAGACCGTTCAGCCTGTGCCGTGTCGGCGTCGACTTTCAGCTCATGGTCGGATTTGGCAAGGTTTTTGAGATCCTTGTCAACGCCCTGAATCTTTGACTGCGCCGCTTTGACATCGGCGTCAACGTCGACTATGAGACTGGCAGCGCGAATAGCCATTGGAAACTATTCCAATCGTCCCGGCGTCGGATACGATGTCAGCGAATAGGAGGAATCTGTCATGTCATTCATGAGGCAACTCGCCATCGTCGCCGCCGGTCTGCTCCTGCTGATCGTCGCCCCGCCGTTTCTGCATGGCCTGATAACGGGTGATGCCGAGATGCCCGGCTGGCTGTCCGGGTTTCGACTCGTCCTGATGCTGGCGTGGCTGGTAGGCGGGGTGATCTACATTGCCGTTGGTACGGCGATACGCCACAACCGTTGATTAGCCGCGCAAACGATCCTTGAGCCGTTGTTGCTCGCGGACTTCGGCGCGTGCTGATTCCAGCTCGATAGCGCGTGCGCGCCATTCCCAGCGGGTTGTCATATCGTCCGGGTCTGCAACATTCCACGGGGGTGTCCCCCATTTCTCTGCCAGTACCAGTACCGAGGCCCACGACGGTGGCGGCTCGGCGGCTCGGTCGCCGTGTTTCAGCCACCAAACGAGCCGCTGCCGCTCGTCGCGTTTGGGCGCATGTCTCCATAGATCGCCGTGATGACCGCAACGAGGAACAGGGATTCCAACTGCCGCGCGTTCTCAACCGTTGGCGGGAATTCGCCGCCGTCCTCGTCGATTACGTCCCACTTGGCAACGACGCGACTGATCCACTCCGCGTTGAACGCGCTGGCGTCGGCATCGCGTGCGTCCGTGTTGGTCTGATTCGTGATCTTGGCGGGCCAGTACGTGACATCGACCGTCTCGCCCTCGTATTCGACTGTCACGGTTTTCGTGACCTTTCGGCGGTCCTTGAGCTTCATTGCCATTGCGTTCTGTCCTCTCGGGTATGGGGAGAACCGGCGACCACAGTCAGCCGCCGGTGAACACGCGATCTAGAGCGCCGTCAGTTCGTTCACGATCTGCACACGCAGTGCCTTGCCCCACGTGCCGTCGTAAACAATCGTGCCGGTGTAGGGGATGACCATTGCGCCGTCCTGATCGCTCATGTCGCCGATACTGGAGAACTTGATCGCCGCGTCAATGGTCAGGCGGTAGGTGCTGGTCGCCACGCCGGTATCAATTTCAACGCCCGAATCCGCCTCAATGCGCACCATCCGGGTATCGCCCGCGCGTGCGTTCGCCAGGAACGCCATGCCGGTGGAATCAGCCATCACGCCCAGCTCGATAGTGGCCGAGGGCTTCGTTTCCAGCGTCGCGACGTAGGAGTCCTGCGCACAATCCAGTGCCCAGAAATTGGAGAACCGACTGCCAACGGCGAACGAGTAGTTGTTGCAGCGCGTGAGTTTCGTCGTACCCAGCGCGGCCTCGGGATCGCTGCCCGGCGCATCGACGTAGACGCACACGTCCTTTGGCAGGACTGGCACGAGCGGAATCGTCGTTGGGGATGCCGTCAGTGTCGCGCCGGTCTGGTACTGCCGCGCGAAACCATCGCCCGAAAGTGACGGATCACTGGTCCGCGAGAATCCGATGGTGAGCGCGTTCAGCACCGCGCCGGCCACCTTCTCCGCGAGGTTGCTATCGCCGCGTTCGATGGTCACGGATTTTGGCGGATCGTCCGACGTGGCGTTGATCGTGAACTCCCACTGCCGGGCGTTGGTCGCGCCGACCGGCGTCGTGATCGTCGCCGCGCCCATCAGCATGGACAGCGCGTAGACCAGTTCCGTGTACGTCGGGTAGCCATCGAGGCTGATGTTCGACCACTCGCGATTCAGGATTGAGAGCGTGTCGAACTTGTTGCCCGCTGGGGAGAACGAGGAGAACTCCATGTTGGGGCTGGGGACGATCGACAGGCTGGAAAGCTTTTTGTTGGCGGCTACTGCGGTTCCTTCAACCGTTTCGACGCCAATCTGGATACCCTGGCTGATGGTAGATCGCTCTGCCATGAGGACACCTCACAATCAGTGGATAACTGCTGTGAGCGTGGCCGGAGCGAATCGGCGTGGCTCGTTCTGGGTGGAGTCTGCGCAGCGTAGGGGCGCCCTATGCCCCGTGGCCGTCACCCTTGCGGGTGATGTGGACGACGAAACCGAACGGTCGGTTCGTCATCTGCTCGAACAATCGAATCTGCGCCGTAATCAGGCGTGTCAGCTTGTCGAGAAACTCACGCTCGGTCATGCGCTGGCCTGCACCTTCAGGCGGTACTCGCCGCCTGCACGACGCCAGATAACGTCACCGTCAACCTCGGGCGGCAGATTCAGTGCGCGCTCTCGCGTGCTGCTGAACACGATGCCCTTCCCGTAATCAACGCCGGTCATGGCACCGTTGGTGTCGTGGAGCGCGCCATCAATGGCTGCCGCGACCTGTGCCACCACCGCGTCGTCTGCCGTCCGTCCCCATGCCTCGACCTGCATCAGGACATTCGACCAGACACGATCAGCGCCAACGACCATGAGATCCTCAGCACTCACGACGGTCATCAGGACGTACAGCGCAGCGGAGCCGCTCGGTGCCACATCGGCGTAGACGCTCGTGCCGATCAGCCCGGCCAGTGTTGCAGACTGGATCAGCCGTGATCGCACGTAGCGTTTGGCGATGAATGGCTCGAACGCGGTCATCGCAGCAAACCCTCCAAGTTCTCGAAGTCTTCGATGATCTTGGGGAATGTCTGCTCGGCGGCTGGTCGTGCCATCGGTTGCGCAGTCATCTTCACGGTGCCGTACTCATTGAAGACGGTGTGCGGCACCTGATTCTCCAAGACGCCGCCCTGGTTTGTCTCGCGAAACTCCCAGCCTTCCCGCATCTCGCCGGTATCTACTCGGCTCAGTCGGGCTGCGATGTCACGCATCTCTGCGCCACGGCGAGCCACAATGGTGCGACGCGCGATAGGAAGTTGCCGCGCGATGTCAGGCAGCCGGTTGTTACTAATGCGAACCCGAATAGCCATCTCTACTCGCCGCCTTCCCGCAGATGATCCAGCAGCCCGTCCATCGCGTCCTGCAACGCCACCGCTGCATCGGTATCGGCGCTGATGGAGCTCTGCTCTGACAGCACCTGTAGCACGACACTGGCAGTCTCAACGACCGCCATCACCGGCTCGATATCCAGTACGCTGATTTCGAGTGCTGCGCTCCGTGGCATCTGCTAACCCGTCCGTTCTGCGCGCCTGCGTCGGCGCATCTGGTTGAGTGTCATGGCTATAGATGTCAACGACATGGCGAGGACGATGATGTCAAACGCGCTGAACGTGTGCAGGAACGCGCTCATCCCGTTCTCCTCACGTACACCCGCCGAACCAGCCGGTCGGTGCGGTCATCAATCGACACAACCTCGTACGTTTTGCCGCCGTGTGTAACGCGGTCATCACTGCGGATATCCGCGTCGTATTTCAGCGTCATGACCAGATCAGACTCCTCGGCGATCTTGCCGCCTGCGATGCGCTCACGCCCGCTCAGTGGCCCCACACGGCACGGTTGCGCAGATTGCGTCGTTGTCGCCTCCGTCCAGCCGCCCGAGTCGGTCTGCGTCCGCGTCACCCGCACGACCGCGCAGGAGTCAGCGAGGACGCCGGTGAGATCGGCGCGGAGGAGTGCCAGTTCGCTACTCGGTATCACTGGCCTGCTCCGATGGCCGTTTGGTGCGCGGCTTCGGCAGTTCTGGACTGCGTTCGCCGGTCCGGGTATCGAGGATGTAGGCGATCAGCCGGTCCTTGTATTCGTCCTCGTGGCGTCGGTAATGATCCAGCCGGACCGCCTCGGAATGGTCCGCGAAATACACCCACTGTGGCATCTATGCCTCCGTCCACGCGCCCCGCATCGGTACGCTGCTAGCAATGCGGCGCTGATATTGACTGACCATGCGTTCGCAGTGTGCAATCAGATCGGAGCGACTGAGCGACTGGCCGTCCGTCGCGACGTTGTAGCGGTTCGCCACTTTCGCGGCTTTCCAGCGCCAGCCCTCGGCTGCCGCGGCGTTGAGATCCCACGTCGGAGCCCAGCCCGTGTCACTCGGTGCCAGCCCGTCTGCGTCTGCTCGCCGCGCTACATCGAGGAGCATGTCCATTTCATCGGTGTCTAGCGCCGGGTCGGCATCGTAGGCGACCATAGCCTGCAATCGAGCCAGCGCCTGCTCCTCGGTCATCGGACTATGCCCGGCTCAGCGTAACGAACACGGTGCCGCCCGGATCGGCCAGCCCGGTCGTGCCAACGTGCAGCGACTGGACGGTCAGGACATCGCCGACCTCTACGTCGAGGTTCGCCGCAGTACTGGAGAGCGCCAGATCGGTACGGTGGTACTGCGCTGCGTTGGTGCCGGAGACAAACGCCGTCGTTGCCATCGTCACCGCGTCGCCGGTCGCGCCATCGGTGCCCTGGTTCAGGATGTTGAGCGTTCGGCTCTCCGTGTTCGCACCGGTGATGGCCGTGTCCGCGATGTAGAACGCCTCGGTCAGCGTGCCAGCAAACTCCGCCGCACAGATGGTGGCGACGAAATCGGCATTGGCAGCCGCACCCGGAATGATGACGCTATAGGTCTTCGTCAGTGGCGCTTGTCCGCTCACTTCCGTTCCTCCTTCGCCCGCCGAACAGAACCGGCTAGCGTGTAGTCCTCATTGGGCCGCTCGTCCGGCACGGTGCCGAAATAGCCCTTTTCGTTGGCCTCGTCGAACGCCGACTGCACCTCGGAATGCCCGACGTCGTCAGTTCGCGAGGATGCGGGAGCCTTTTTCTCCGTCATCGGTCGAGTTCCTTTCTGCGAGCCACTGGACAATCGGCTCATAGTCGTCATCGAGGGCGGCACGCGCGGCGGCATTGCCGGCCAGCCCCCGCTCAATGGTCGCGCGTTGGCGTGCCATCTGCGCCTGCTGGCTACGGTAGAGCGCCGCGCGTTCCTCCTCGGTCATCACTAGGTGGCCGGAGTTCGCAGGACTGCCGCCGGGTAACGGCTACCCTCGGTGACCTGCTGGTAGTTGATCGGGTTGGAGACCTGCCACCCCACACGGAACACGACGCGCAGCGCGACCATGTCCTGCTGTGGGAGGTTGTAGATAATCGCCCCGGTGTTGTCGGTGATAACACCCTCGGTGATGATCTTGTACGTGATGTCCTGCCGGACACCGATCACGAAATTCTCACGCTGCATCGCGATGGCCTCAGCCACACTCGTGCCACTCGGCCACTGGCCCGCCATCGGATACGTCACCGGCACACCGAACGCCTGCGCGGTCGAAACCTCCTGGAGCATCTGGCCGTCGGTCGCGCGATTGTTCCGCAGGAACGCACGCACAGTTGTGTTCGCAATGATGGCGTTCGGGTTGTATCCGTCTTCTTCCAGTGTCGCGAACAAATCCGAGATATCGCCGGTGTAGCCACCCTCAGATACGGCGTTAGCGCCGCGTGCAACGACGTTGCCAGCCGCGACAGCGGCAGCCACGACGTTGGTCGGCCACGACGAGGGCGCGTTCGTGCCGAAAAACACAGCGGCATCAAGGGCGCGGCCAATGGCCTGTTCCAGCAGCGGCTGGATGGCCCCGAACACGTCGTAGCCAGCATCGTCGAGGACGGCTTCGGGGATCGGGACGATAGCGGCCAGCTCCTCAATGTTGAGGTAGGCGTTCGACCATGCTGCCTCGGTCGTTTGCTTGAGACCGGTATCTGTCGGAGTGACGAAATAGGCCGTTGGCAGCGCAGACAGGACGGGGAAACGCACCTGATTGCGTGCGACCGGAATGCGGGTGAATGTGGCCAGCGCGGCACTGGTGTTGGACAGATTGCCGAGCATGGCGTTGGACACCTGCTCCGGAATCATCGCCGCCGCGTCGGCACGGCTAATCAATGAGTTATAGGGCATGTCGGGTTCCGTTTCGTTTCAGCGGCCTAGACGCTGTGCCCGGCCGCCCGTCGGATCAACTGGTTCATGTCACGAGTAGCGACAACGTCACCGCGAGCCCCGGCGTCCACTGAGCCGTTCTGGCTCCTGAACAGCGACGGGTATTGCGCTTTCAGATCGGTCATCGCGCGAGACAGCGCCTTCGGATCGTCGATCGCCTCGGGATCGATACGGCCAGCAACGAGGTCGGGATAGACGGCACCGGCGTCACGCGCGGCAGCCTCGGCACGCATTGAGCGCAGCGTCTGGCGCAGTTCATCGCGCTCCGCGGTGGTCGCTTCGAAGTCCCGCTTGAGCTTCTCGGACTCCGAGAGTTGCGCGTCCTCAAGGTCCTTGAGCCGCTTTCGCAGACTGCTGGCTTCGTTGCGCAGCTTGCGCGCTTCTTCGCGGCTCAGCCCGCCGTCGTTCGTCGGAGCGTCCGCCTGGGTCGTCTCCGGCTGCTGCTGGGATTCGGTGCCCGCCTGGGGCGTGGTCTCGGCGTCCGCCTGGGTCGCGTCGACCTGTGGATCGTCTGCCATTCGATTCCTCGCAAACGAAAGTGCCCCGCGACGACCGTTTCCGGTCATCAACGGGGCACTGCCTCCGCACTATCTGGTTGTGCTGTCAGTCTAGCCGATGAGTGGGCGTTACGTCAATCAGGCTGCTCCGGCATCTCGCCGAACAATTCCGCCAGCTCTGCCAGCGCCGCCTCACGCTCGTGCTGCGCCATGCGTTCCCGCTGCGGTGGCAGGTCGTTGTACTCCATCTCGGCCAGATCGTCGGCGGTCATGTCGCTGTAGTCAATCGCCAGTTTCTTCATGCCGTGCCTCCCTATCAGAACGGGGCGGCACAATCGCCGCCCCGTCATTCCCTCTACGCGCTAAACTGTGGTTTGCCGCGCAACAGGTTCATCATCTGCCGCCGCGTCTCGGCCATCTCCGGCGATTCCTCTGGCTCCGGCGCTGCGAACCGCTCGTTGACGGCCGCGATGTGCCAGCACTGGATGCCGCGCAGCGCCGCCTCGCAGTTGCAGGTCATCTGCCCCTTGCGCCGCGCCACGATGTAGACCTGCCCGATCTGCCGACGGCTCGGGACAACCCACTCGCCATTGCCACGTACAACGATGTGTTGCTTCGCGACCTCGGTGTTCGCCTGCAACTGCTCTCGTGTCATCGTGCCCTCTCCCGTTCTGTGTTAGCGTTACTCTCTATACAGTATTATACAGTGATATACATGATAGTCAAGCATCAAACACAGTGATATGCTATGTATTGCATGGATAGGAGACGCATGAGCGAACAACGATGGTTGACCGTCAAACAGGTCGCAGAGCAGTTACAGGTGCATCCCGAGACGGTTCGTGACTGGCTACGGGCGGGGAGGTTGAATGGCACGCGAATTAGCCGACGTGCTGGCTGGCGCATACGGCCCGAGGATGTGCAAGCGTTTGTGGAAGGAGGTGGCGATGCCGACGATCGGCGTCTACGCGATCAGGAATAGCGTGACGGGGCGCGTGTACATCGGCGGCTCAACGAACATCGAACGCCGATGGAGACAGCATCGTGAAAGCCTTAATGGCGGATGGAAGTCCGCAACGAACCATCGACTTCGCGATGACTGGAGCCGGTTTGGAGAGGGCGCGTTCGTCTTTGCGGTGGTTGAGCCAACGAAGACGCGAGCAGAGATGGCGATCGCTGAATACTGCCTGACCAGAGACGCGATCACTGTCGGCATGCCACTCTACAACCCGTGGCCTGCGTTGTATTCCCACCTGAGCGTTGCGGATCACGACGTGGTTAACGGCACCCTGCGGTCGTATCAGCCGCGTATCAGCACGATCAGAAAACTAGCAACAGCGTTAGGTGTAGACCCGGAGGAGTTGATCGCCGATAGCCAACGGTCGGAGTAGACGATGAATCACTGCAAGACGTGCAAGTGGTGGGCACAGTTCGACAACGATCCTGAGCAGGGCGCGTGTGAACTCACCATCTCATCCGACGGCAGGCCTATCATAGACCCGCCACCCCTCGCATATGCCACGGATTGGGAATCGTACCGCGCAGAACTCGTCACCAACGCGATGTATGGCTGCGTCCAGTGGGAACCGAAAGACGGTGAGAACACGCCGCCTGACTGGCGCTCACGGTTCGACCGGCTGGCCGCTGCGGTCATGCAGGAAGACGACGAAGTGCGGTATCGGATACTGCGGAATGCGCAGCCGCCTGAGGCCTAGCGCCACTCCATGCGGCATTTGCAGTTCTGCCGGCAGCTCGATTGCTCCCCAGGCACCGGCAGTGTCCCAACCGGCACCCAACCACGCGCTGCGTACTCGATGCACTCCGGGCAATGTTCGGCGTTGCCGAGTACGCGGCGCTCTTCCGTCGTGCCAACGAGCCGCTTCACCTTGCGCTTCGTCTCGACAAACAGCGCCTTCGCCGCCCGGATGTATTGCTTGGCACGCTGCCGGAATCGCCCGTCGACACGCTGCACGCCACTGGCCGTCTGTTCCATGAACCGCTGGAGGAAGCCCGTCTGCTCACGAAACGACATCGCCATCAGGCGTTCTCCTCTGCCAGATCGCCTGCCGTGATGTGCTGCCAGCCGCCACGCCCTGCCGCGATGGCACACAGGCGCGTCATCGCGATCATGTGCAGCATCCGTAGCCCGTAGTCATCCAGCGTCATGCCACCGCCTGCCAGACTCGTGGCCCACCCATCGGCCTCAGCCTCGGCACGACGCAACACCTCATCCAGCGCCCGTTCAACGCGGCGTTCGTCCGGCTGTGGCGTGTCCAGTAGCCCACGGTCAGCACGACGGACATGAGCATCCCAGAATGCCCGCGCCTCGGGGATCATGGCTAGCGTCAGTTCGGGCAGATCGTCCACCGCTACATCTCCGGTGTATCGCTAAAATCCGTCGCCATTTTCACCTGATCGTCGCTGAATCCCACGAGCCGCAGTGCGCCGCCGTAGGCCGCGCCCGCGTCGACGTGCGTCTTGACGCGCTGCACCATGTCGTTCTCCGACCGTGGCGTCGGGTCGGTCCAGACTGCCGACAGGTCCTCAACCGTCACGTTTTCGATCACCAGCGCAAACCGGATCGCATCCTCCCAGACGTTGCCGAACGCGACCTGCCGATCCTGGAGCTTCGCGATGAACTGCGATTCAGCCGTTTTGAGCGCCTCGCCGCTCGGCCAGTCGCCGGTCGTTGGCACGAGGAAATGCGCGGGTGTCCGGCTCACTCCGGCAATCTCACGTCGAAATCCGTCCTGCGTCGAATGGAACTGCGTCAGGTCAGCACCTGCCAACTGCGTAACGTTGACGCCCGCGTCAGCGAACGCCGTCCATCGCTCGACACTCGACGGCAGGCTGCGCGGCTGGCCGGTGTCAGGGTCAATCTCTGGCTCCCAGCCCGTGATAATCCGCTGGGGCAGCGCCACGAACTCCTGCGCGACCAGCATGTCGGCGATGCTCTTGTTGAGCGCGTCCTGTAGCGGAATAACGTCGCGCAGCTCCGAGCGGCCAAACTCGCCGACGCCCGCATTGTTCGCCATATGGAACACCGGCACAACGCCGTAGGGGTTTGGCAACGGCCACGCCTCGCCCACAATCTCATACTCCTGAAACGCGCTGGCTCTGTCGGGCATCTCGCTGGACTGGCTCGACTCCGGCGTCGCCCATTTCTCAACACGATCCGGCAGATAGAGATTCAATCGCCACTGCTTGCGAACGCGCCAGATTTTGACGGCCCAGATAATCCGGCCGGGATTCTCGTCGTCATATCCGACGGTGACGTTGTGGGCCTTCTGCGGCTGGATGACGGCCTTGCCCTCAGCATTGGGCCAGACAATCAGGTAGCTGTCGCCGGTTAGCAGCGCCTCGGTATGTGCCTCGCCAGCCCGCCGATCCATGCGGTTACGCCGCCATAGATTCATTGCCTCGGCAACTGCGCCAGAGCCGCCCGAATCGCGCACGAATCCAGTCAGTGTCAGCCGGTCGGCAGCGGCATCGACGACGGTGCTGCTCAGGTTGTCGGCAAACGCGGCGAACAGATTGCCGAACGCGTTGGAGAATTTGCGGGTCGCGAACGTCAGGCGGTGGTCGCCGTCGTAGTAGTCGCGATACAGCGTGTAGACAGGGGCGCGGCGTTTCAGGTCGGCGAGTGCCTGCCCGATGATATCAGCGGTCGTAGGGTCCATCTCAGCTCCAACTCACGAGGCCGCGGCTAGGTCGATGCTGGCGATGCCAGACGGCCAGGCCGAGCGCCATCACACAGTCGTCATGCAGGCCATCCGGTGCTGCGTAACGCACGCCCGTGCGCGTGTACTGGTACTCGAACGTCTCGAGCTCATTGACGATCGGCCCGGATGGGAACCGTATCTCACGCCGCTGGATAGCCACGGCCAAGCCCTCCATGAGTTGTTGTTTCGACGGTGCAGTGAACTTGAAGCCGGCGTAGTTGATAGACCGTTCCTGGAGCGCCTCGAGCACGGGGTCACCGACGCCGGTCGAGTCCACCAACGCAGGAGTCTTGCCGGTCGCCTGCCGGATGCGTTCAATCGTCACCTGCCACGGTGCCTGGAACCGATCGAAACGACACGTCGCGCCGGAGCGGTCGAGCGCGATTCCAACCGTCCAGTCGATGCTCTTCGCCAAATCCCAACCGTAGGCGTCCGGCGCGGCAATCGAGAGTGGCGCGATGCAGTCCCGCACCGCGCGCATGTCGAACGGGTTGCCCTCGTCATCAGACGGTTCGGCGAGATAGAGCTCCCTGAACACGGCGTCCGGCAGCGTGCGACGGGCGTCATCGATCTCGCGCTCGTCCAGCACGCCGGCCTGCACCGCGTCGTAGGCGGTCAGTTTGGCATAGTGCATGTCCGGCTCGCCCGACTCAGCACGGCGGGCGAGGTTGTAAGCCCAATTTTTCCGGCCCTTGACGTTGCCGATGATGCGCAGCGGCCCACGTGTGGCGGTCAGTGTCGATCGGACGGCGTGCCACGCGCCCTCCTTGACGCGCGTGGCCTCGTCAATCACCGCAGCGTACACGTCCTCGCCGTAGAGGCTATCGGGATTCTCCGCGCCCTTGAACCACAGCACGGCGCCGTTCGCCAGAGTGATGGTCAACTCGGATTCGTTCGCTACGTAGAGCTGGCGCGGGATGGCCCGCTTGAGGCGGCGAAACGCTATTTTCGCCTGGCTATAGATCGGTGCGACCCACCAGTAGTTGCGGCCCGTCCGACCGTCGATCATCGCCTGCTCAGCCAACCAGACCATGCAGCCAACGGTCTTCCCGGCTTTCGTTGATGCCTCAATGACGCTATAGCGTTCCGGCGCGAAGATGGCCGCACGCTGCGCATCGTAGAGCCACGGGCGACGGTAGCCGACGCTGGGGCTATTCGTCGTCGCCGTCATCGTCATCACCGATGAGCAACGTGAAGGTCAGCGGAGCTCCGTTCGCCCCCGTGTGCTGGTGGTCATAGCGTTCGCGGAATCGCTGCGGCGCACGAGCTTTCAGCAGGAACATCAACAGAGTGTCGGAGTAGTCGTACACCGTGTCGATGAGCGTGCCATCGCGACTGTACACCGGCTTCTGGACACCCTCAACTGCCCGCCGGTACGCCTCGCGCTCCATGAGTTCGGTCGATTCGATCTCAGCATCTGTAAACGCCGCCAGGAACTTGGCATCGTTCTCTTTCCAGCGATAGACATCTCGCCGGTCAACGCTGGTATCGCGACAGGCAGCCGAGACATTGCCAAGCACACGGAACGCCTCGAGAAACGCTTTTTTATGTTGTGCTGTCTGTGCGCGTGTTGCCATTGATTCCCAACAAAAACACCCCGCGCCCGGAATTCACCGGGGGACGGGGCACTGCCTCCGACATATTCGATTCACCGCTATTGTCGCCGCTCTCTGCGCATTCTGTCAACTGCGCGGGTGTTGCCAATCCGGTTGTCGCGACCGCAGACGGGGCAGACGACAACAATACGACGATCCTCGGTCACCTCAACCTCGCCGAGGGGGACGATCCGGCCGCTGGCCATTCTGACTGCGACGGCATCGCCACAGTCTCGACAGATGACGAGATACGGCTGTATGGGTTGACCGGCGTTGCGTGCTGCGCTCTCCGCAGTCATGCATCCTCCTCGATGGCTCAGCGCCGGCCACACTGAGCGTAGGGTGTTGGTTAGCGGGTTCGCGTCCTGAAGTCCATCGACGTTATCGGGATCGCCAATTCAGTGTCGTTGATGTCAATCGCCAGTTCGGGGTTGAGCACGGTGATCGTCGCCGTGATCTGATCCGGGCATATCTCGACGGTGGCCGCTACTACGTGCTCCACCAACTGGCCGTCAATCAGAACCCGTGCTCCCCTCGGAGTGCCGTCTGACTCAATCCGTAGTCGCTTGCTCATGTGCGCTCCTTCTGTGTTAGCTAGCGTCGTACAACACGATGCCCGTAGGTTCCGCGATCCTGTGGCTGATGCGTCCGCTCCCGCTCAATCTCGCGACTGACTCGTGTAACCCAGACGCACAGGGCAATACACGCGATGATCCCCACGACATTGGCCGTCAGAATGATGAGCCAGAATATCCCCCACGCGGTTGGTGACATCATCGTCTCTCTCTCACGCGCCGCGCCTTGCGCGTCCGCTGTCGGGCGTAGCGGCGCTCAAATCGCATGCGGTTTCGGAATTCCACCAGAGACCTAGACTCAACGTTGATGTGGTACCAGCCATTGCCGATGTACGTGGTCGTAGCAATGAGACCTGGCGCCGTCCTGACCTGCGGATTCCAATCGATCATCACGTCCTCCTGTCGTCAGGGGCAGCGCCGATCACGCTGCCCCGTCGGCTATCTCAGTCGGTGCTTACCGGCGCTTCTGATCCGGGGTGCCACGTCGCGACACAACGGCCGTCAGCGAGTAGCAGATTGATCGGCGGGTGCTTCGGCGCAACCGGCCGAGGATGCCATTCCACGACCATCTGCCCTCCGAGAATCACGCCGATCTTCCCACCGCTCTGCGCAGTGTTCGTGTCCGTTGCCATCGTCAAGCCTCCTGTCAGTCGGTCAGGGCCTAGTTACAAACGTCCGCAGCGCGCGGTGGTCCGCACGGTCGCCACGGGCCGGGTCGCGTGATCTCATCCACGGGCACCAACCGGCTATTGCCCCGTGAGTCAGTCAGTCGCACGGCCAGCGTTTCGTATTCGTAGCTGATGTCGTCCACTGTCCCGTCTTCGTGACAGGTGGTGGTGGTCGTCACCTGAATGACGTTGCCGGTGTCGCTACTGGTGAACGTCGAAACGGTCACGCCCGGCACGCACGGGTCAGGCGGTGCCGCCATCGCCGGGACGGCTACGAGTCCAGTGAGCATCAGCCCGAGAATCAGCGCGGTCAGGAATCGTCGCATTGTGGGTGTTCTCCTCGTGTGTCCATACGTCCAACGGTCGGTCGCGTGGGCTAGGTGATCGCATCACCCCCTTTCTGCGCTCGTCTGGCGTCGAATTGCTGCATGGTCTGCATCGTGGTGCGCAGGGATCTATGCAGTTTGGCGGTCATCTCGTGGTCATGCTCATCATGCGCCCTGTCGGTGCGACGGTGCAACGACAACAGCCAGAGGATGACCTCGGCTCGCTGCTCTGCGGCCAGCTCAGCGGGTGTCTGGCGGGTCATCGTTCCTCCTGCTCGTCCCAGTCGTTGTTGCTGTGCCAGCGGGCCGTGTCGGGGCCGAAGTAGATGGCGGAGAGACGCTCACGCTCACGGCGGACGGTGGACTCGCCGAAGAGAATCCGAGTGCATGCGGATACACTGTCCTCAACTTCATCACCGCCAGCATCCCACCGCTCAGCGGTCAGCCAATTGAGAATCGCGTTCTCGTTGATCTGCCCCGCCACAAACCTCCCGATCACCGCCCGCGCCTCGGCATCAATCGCGGTCATGAGGCACCGTCCGCCCAAGGCCAAAACGCTTTGCGAGTCGTTCCCGTTCTTTCTCTAGCGTGGTGTATCCATCGTCAACGTCCATGAAGATGCGGAACGGCTCGAACCCCAGGTACTCCCGCTCTCGCGGCTTGTCCTGATACCAGTCGAATAGCCAGTGATGGTCGATCTTCCCGTCAACAAATGCCGATGCAACTGATCGCGCTTCACTGTCCAACGTGGCTTTCACTCGGTACCATCCTGTTCCAGCGCCGCGATTGCGGCACGAGCACGTTCGCCGTAGTCTTCCCACCAGAAATAGTCCCCTGGTGCGAGTCGGCTCTTGGTGCGGCAAATGCCGTTATCGTCGTAATTGCTCTTATCCGCGTACCAGCGCAGCGTGTCGATCGCATCCAACAGCTGCGGTAGGTGGTTGTGCATGGCGACGATCAGGTCGGCATCCTCTTGCGTGAATATGGTTCCGACCTCAATACATCGCCGACCGGAAAACAGCACGCAGCCACGTTCGTTGACTACATCGCCATGAACCCACGAGAGGTCACCGTCCGTTGTTGATTCCTCGTACAGCCGCCGCAGCTCAGCCACGATGTCAGTCATGATTCCAACCTGTATATCTCGGCCAGCGCCTCACGCGCCCTCTCGCCGTAGTCGCGAACAAGTTCCTCATCAATGCCTTCGCCGGCCAGGTGACCGGGAGCGCCGGGCGGGTCATAGTAGTTGTCTTCGTCGCCGTACCACCTGAGCGCCCGGATAGCGACGGCAAGTTGACGCGAGAACATGCGCCGGTCTCGTTGCTCACGGAACATCTGCCGCTGTAGTTCGGCAATCTCAGTCGTGTCAGTCATGCGTCACCTCTGCCTGGGGTTCCCACACCACGTGAGTCGCGCAAACGTGCCACTTTGCGCCGCCGGTGAGCGACTCGTAGCCCGAACCGATGGCTGACCCACAGATGTCACATCGCATATCAGGGCGTACTACCCATCCATGCTCTGATGCCTGTATGTGCTCGAAGGTCGTCCAATGGACACCATGCTGATCCCGGCCATAGATCCCGACCGGCCCGATATGGGACATCCGGATCACGTCAGTCATGCGTCACCTCTGTCTGTGGATGCACGGTCATGGCGCAGTACAGGACGGGAAAGTGCGGAGCGTCTTTCGCGTTGCAGAGGGCGTAATGTTGTGGCGAGTCTGGGTAGACCACTCCGTAGGGCACGCGATAGATATGGAATGAACTGCCGGTGAAGTCCGCCCACCACTGGGCGCGCTCGGCCTCGCGTCTGAACTTCCGCCGCATGTTGCCGTTGCGCTCTCGGATCATCCGGCGTCCAACCCGTCGCGGCTTACTCATGCGTCACCGACTAACGCCACGATGCTCTGTTCAACGCCGTGCTTGATCGTGCGGAGGATGTCCAGCGCGTCGAATGTCGTCAGGTAATAGTTGTCGTGCTGTATGCCGGTCCCGTCCATGCCTACTCCGAACCATGTGCATCGGACGACATGCGTGTATCGCTCGTTGGCTTCGCCAAGACGATCTTCTGCCGTGATCGGGCGGCATCCGGTGACGAGCGTGGCTGCATCACAAATGCGCTCCGCTATCCAACCGGTCGGGTACACACGGTTATGGCGAGAGCCTTTGTGATGGCGGATGTTGCCGTCAACCATCGTTGCGAAACGAACGTACTCAGTCATGCGTCACCGCCTGCGTCCTGATCGAGTGAATCCAGGATCATCTCCCCATACAGCACGACGTTGGTTTCCAGCCACACCGGTTCAACGTCATAGCGCAGGGTTTCGAGGATTTCCCGCACGTCCCGCTCACTCGGTTGACCTCGGCGATTGAGTGAGATTCGGATTGCCTCAGCCATTGCGCCGCGAGAAACGCGCGGTTCTCCCATCTCCTCAATGAGGTCAACGCCATATTTTTCTGCCATCGATCTACCAGCCCTTCTCAATCGCTATCGCCTTCAGAATCCAGCCTGTCAGCGCCCCCACTGCCAGCCCGACGACCAGCCCGAGTGCGCCGATGATCCCGAATGCCATCGTCCAGTAGTCAACGCGGCGCGGTGGTGCTGAGTAGGGAGTGCGGGTCATAGCAGCACCGCCTGCCGGGCATCCGAAAAAGCGCCGTAGTACCGGCTCTGCCGTAGGTTCGCGAGATGCTGGCGCCACCACTCCACGTTGTTACGCCAGTACGAATCCCGCGCACCGGATTTGCGGTGATTGCCACGGGTTGCGGCCAGCAGTGGCGCTGTCGAATCGGTCGACACCGTGATGTCGTGCTGGTCTGCGATCCACAGCATCGCCGCGAGCGCCGGTTCCCATAGCACGCCGAACAGGTGCACGTGTTGAACGCCAGCGCGTGCAATTCGCGGGATTGTGAGTGTCAGTGTTCGGCGGAACTCCGGGAGCCACGATTGCCAGCGCCCGATGATGCACCAGCCACCGTAACCAACCCAGTCGACCGGCTTGGCATGGTGCAGCACGGCATCGACACACTCGGCGTACTGCACGGCATCGACACCCTGGCATGACAACACCAGCCGACGGGGATACAGACCGTGCCGGCATGATGCGAGATAGGCGGCTGCGTCGACGGTCTCTCGCACCGCGCTATCAGCCTCTGAGATAGACCAGCGCCGTTTCTCCCGAATGCCGTCCGTCCAGACCTCATCGATCAGCAGGTCATAGGACACGATGGCCTCAGCCGCGACGGCCCGGCCCCATGCGTCGGACGACCGTGACTCCCACACGAGCTGCCGGTCGAGTGCAGCATCCGGCGTCAATCGGCGCTCCGGTGGATCGGAGAACGCCCCGCTGTCCAGCAGATAGTGGAGATCATTCGCGTCGGTGTGCGCTGGCGCTGGGTGCACCGCAGTGAAGCATCGGTCTCCCCCGAGGTTGTTGCGCTCGCCCTGGAGAGTGCCAGCGTGTCCACCGACAAAGAGCCGTACGCCGTTCATCGGCCACCTCGCAGAATCGCCTCAATCGTCCCGTCCAGCCAGTCCGAGGGCCGCCACTCGTAGACCTCCAGCCCACGATCTCGCGCTACCTCACGCAGCGCACCCAACCACTCAATCTGTGCCGGGCGTAGCCGCCCTTTCGCCGTTTTCAATTCGGCGAAAATCAGCCGCCCGGTATCAGCGTGAATCATGGTCAGGTCGGGATAGCCTGGTTCCGAGCGGCGTGAATCGTATGGGTGGTACGGCATCCAGCCGAGCGTCCGCGCCATCGCAACGATGTTGTTCTGTAACTCACGTTCGGTCATGCTCGCGGCGATCAGTGAGGCAGGTGCCGTCGTCATCGTCGCCGCCGTTCGATAATCTCCTGCGCGCGTTGCATCGCGTCCTCACGTTCATCGTCTAGTGCCTGCTGGTATTGCCGCCTGGCCTCAGCGAGTGCTGCCTGTGCCCGTGCCACGTCCGTCGCGCACTGCAGGACATAGCGCCGCAGTTGTTCGCGCAGGACGTGGAACGGGATGGTCATCACGCACCCGCCGCTTCCAGCGCAGCGAACAGTGGCAACGTGTCGCCAGCGTGGCGCTTTTCGATCGCCTTCTCGCAGTTACGGACCGCCTGGGAGTGGTACGACTCCTTGAGCTCAAACCCGACTGCGTTACGGCCCTGCTCGATGGCCACCCAACCGACAGATCCGATACCCATAAATGGATCGAGCACGGTCGCGCCGGGATTCGAGTAGAGCTTCACGCAGCGCCGAATGAGATCGAGCTGCAACGGGCAGACGTGTTTCTCGTCGCCCTCCTCACGGCCGTACTGCCAGCCGGTCAGCACGTCGGTCTCGCGAATGTCGTCCCAGACGCCACGCGCCCAGCGGATCCATTCATCGGTCGTTACCCAGCCGTCCGGGTTCTTCTGCGCGTCATACAGACACGGCACCGGTACGCCATCGCCCAGTTTCCGGAACAGCATCACGTAATCGTTGACGGCCGGAGCCAGCATCCGGGCATCCCGTTTGCCGGTGACGAACATGAGGCTGTGGAGCTTCTGGCGCTGGGCGATGACCTGTGGGTTTTTGGGTATCGCGACCTCGCCAGTCCAGTCGAATCCGCCGGCCGTGAACAGGTCGACGACAGCACCGCGGAAGTCCCTGCGTCCGATGTAGCCGTGCTGCACCTTCGTGGCGATCAGCTGCTGGATGTGGATGCAGGCCAGCGCACCCGGCGCGAGCACACGGTGCAACTGCTCGATGAAAAATCTCATGTGTAGGCCGAAGTGCGACTCGCGCATGTCGATTCCGTCGAGGTTGTTGCCGATATCCTCGTTTTTCCCGCTGTAG
>Ga0180215_1000086_pt1 | contig 142817 bp, 139 predicted proteins | sample eDN3rd37CBELigBY_FD_128871 | JGI IMG/M metagenome (GOLD analysis project Ga0180215, IMG submission 128871) | Enriched backyard soil microbial communities from Emeryville, California, USA - eDNA 3rd pass 37_C BE-Lig BY (version 2) (version 2) | ecosystem: Environmental > Terrestrial > Soil >... | reverse complement strand
CGAGCACTCTGCCGCCCACGTTTCTCTTTCTTCAATATTCAGTTTTCAAAGAACGGACACCGCGGACGCGATGTCATGGGCCTGTCCGCTTTTGGCTTCGGGCCCGGTCGAGTGTCGCTCACGCGGCTCTCTTGATTTCGTCCAACGAATGCGAAACACAGAAGCGAACTTCTTCGTCGCCAGCAGCGTCGCCGCCGTCGTTGGTGAGGCGTATATAGTCGGCGGCCCTTCGAAGTGTCAACACCGATTTCGAAGTTTTTTGAATTTTTTGCGACGGTTTGTGGAACCCCCTCCATATCGGCCGTTTGCACCACCCGGCGCGCGGGATACGCGTCACCTTGCGGTATCATTCTCCCGTTTCCCACACCCGCGCCGGCCTGGCTGGCCGCCTCGATCAGCCGCTTCCGCTCCCTTCGAGGGCCCTTCCGGGGATGCCTTCGCTGTCCTGGAGCACGCGATCGGCGTCGCCGCTCCATCCTTTCGAGCGCCGGAGCTCCGTCAGGCCTCCTCGCGAAACGCTCCTCGAGCGCCAGGCCGCATGCCCAGTGCCTGCTTGTCGCTCCGCCCTTGTCTCCATGAGCCCCGTCCTCCGCACCCCGCACATCCTGTTCCGCGATCCCCTATCGCGATCCCCTATAAGGAATCGCGCGCGAGGGCCCGCGGGCACAGCGCGACCCGCCGCGGGCGGGCGAGGCTTCGCCCCTGGCGGCCTGCGATCTGCGGCCCGGCCAGCCTCGCGCGCGACACAATATGTGAGCGGCCGAGACACATTCAGGCCGAATTTCCGCCCTACCTCCCGGACCGTCGATATGTTCGGCGATGGGGGACACCCTCGCCCTTCGTTGACTTGCCCCGCCATGACAGGCAAATGTCATGGCGCATAATCATAAGTCCGTTGCACGGAAAGAATCGCCGCCGGGGATGCAGGACAACTCCAGAGTCATAGCCGCGCTCGGCAACGAGCCGCCCCTTGTGGGCGACGGCCGCAGCGGCCCGCCCGACAGGCGCGAGGTTTCGGCTCGCTGGCTCACCGGAACCTTCATGACCGGCATCACCTCGAGCGTGCTGATGGGGGTGGCTCTGCTCGTCGCGCTCGACGGGCGCGAGCAGCTGGCCACTCCGCCGGAGATCGCAAGCATCGTCAGCATGGGCGGCAAGGGCGATGTCGCCAAGGCCGACCGCGTGGTGGCGCCGCGGGCCATCGCCAAGGCCAAGGACCGCCGCCGCATGGAGGTTTCGACCGTCCAGCGCGCCGGCGACCGCGAGGTCATCCGCACGCTTCCCTTCGTGCATGTGAAGATGGCGCTCGCCGCCGGCCACAGCACCAACCGCCCCTATCCCGGCTTCGATCCCCTCGCCGTCTTCGCCGAGGACGGCACACCGCAGACCGCGTCGGCCCCCACCGGCCTCATCTACGGCGCCAAGGTCGAGAGCGAAGTCAGCCTGCGCACCATCGACTTCCCCGTGCAGACCGCCGCCTTCGACGAGACCAGCGAGCTCACCGCCGACGAGGTGGAGCAGGTCGTGCGCAACACTAGCGCCATCCTCACCGACGGCGCCGTTCAGGTGGCCGCCCTCCACTATGTCGACCCGCAGCGCTTCGGCCAGTCGCTGTCCATGCAGGCGCTCAGCGCCTCGCTCGCGGTCCGCATCGTGCAGGAGAATGTCTCAGTCTCGACCAAACAGTATGCCGGAACCCCGGCGGTCGAGTTCGCCGAGGACATCATCCCCTTCACCACCGACAAGGAAATCGCAAAGGCCTTCGTCGACGCCGGCTACTCGCAGGGCGATTCAGCCGGCATGGTGGAGGCACTGGTCAAGCTCATGGGATCGCCGGCGCTGAAATCGGGCACCGTGCTGCGCGTCGGCATCGAGACGCGCAACGATGTCAGCCGCATCGTCCGCTCCAGCGTCTACAACGGCAAGCGCCACGTGCTGACCATCGCCGTCAACGACCGCAGCCAGTTCGTGCCCGGCGACGAGCCGGAGGCGAACCCCGAGATCCTCACCGCCTTCGACGATTCCCCGCCGGTCCATGTGCGCGGCGACCTGCCCACCGTCTATGACGGCATCTACCGCGCCGCCTATTCCTACGGCCTCACCCGCGACATGACCAAGCAGCTGGTCAAGCTGCTGGCGTCGGACGTCGACTACCAGGCGCGGCTCAACCCGGCCGACCGCATCCAGGTCTTCTTCTCCAATCCGGACGACGACGACTCCGCCACCGACGATTCCGAGCTGCTGTTCGTCAGCGCCACCTTCGGCGGCGCCACCCGCGACTTCTACCGCTTCCAGATGGAAGACGGCACCATCGACTATTTCGACCAGGAAGGGCGCAGCGCCCGCCAGTTCCTGCTGCGCAGCCCGGTTCCCACCGGCAAGTTCCGCGGCGGCTTCGGCATGCGGCGTCATCCGATCCTCGGCTATTCGCGCATGCACACCGGCGTCGACTGGTCGGCGCCCACCGGCACCCCCATCATCGCCTCCGGCAATGGCGTGGTCGAAAAGGCCGGCTGGGCCTCCGGCTATGGCCGCCAGACCATCATCCGCCATTCAAACGGCTACGAGACCTCATACAACCACCAGAGCGCCATTGCCGAAGGCGTCGTTCCCGGCGCGCGCGTGCGCCAGGGCCAGGTCATCGGCTATGTCGGCTCCTCCGGCCTCTCGACCGGCGCCCACCTGCATTACGAGCTGATCGTCAACGGCGCCAAGGTGGACCCTATGCGCGTCCGCCTGCCGGTCAGCCGCGTGCTCAAGGACGCCGACCTCGAAGCCTTCCAGCGCGAGCGCGCCCGCATCGACGACCTCCTCGAGGAGAATGCCGACGGCTCGCTCAAGATGGCCAGCGCCACCCGCTGATCCCCTCCCCTCCGCAAGCCTGATCCGTCCATGATCCGTCGCGCGCCCGGCTGGCCGGAGCGCCGGCGCATGGCAGCGCTGTGCCTCACCTCCCCCTTGCGGGGAGGTCGGCTGTCGCCGACGCGTCAGCGGAGGCTGTGAGCCGGGTGGGGTAGGTCCAGGCAGCGCGCGGCATCGGGTTGCCCCACCCGCTTCGGTCTGCCGCGCAGCCCTCAGCGACCTCCCCGCAAGGGGGAGGTGAGGCGGGTGCACTTCATCCGCGCCACGCCCCGTTTCCGGTCTGGCCATTGAGATTTCCGCCTTCGCCCGGGGGCCTCGGCGGAAATGTGGGAAGCGGGGCACATCTGCACCGGCTTCTCACGAGCATTGCCCGGCTCGCTTCGGGATGGGCCTTGCGGCCCGCGCACCGTTTGTCGGATGCGCCCCGCCGGTGGCTTCTCCCGCCTTCCGGACGCCATGCGCTGCGCCCTTCCGCCGGGTGCCGGCTTGCGCCGGTTCCACCACCGCCGCCCTCCCGAACCCGGTCGCATATCCGGTTCCCGCGAGGGCAGTGAGCGCATTATCTGTCAGCTTCGGAGGTGGGGGATGGAAATGCCCGAAAAAATTTGCGCGGCCCGCACAGCGCCTCACCTCCCCCTTGCGGGGAAGTCGCTGAGGACGGCAAGGCCGGGCGAAGCGGGTGGGGTTGCCCCATGCCGGGCGCGGCCTCGACCCACGCCACCAAGCTGATTGCTTCTGCGCTCACCTCCTCTCCCCGCCGGGAGAGGTTTCACGCGCAGCAGGCAGAGCGGAGCCGAGCCCCCGTCCGTCCTACTCCACGAACTCGACCACCGTGCCCTTCGACACCATGCCGGCCAGCTCCGCCGCGTCCCAGTTGGTCAGCCGCACGCAGCCATGGCTGTAGGTTTTGCCTATCTTGGACGGCTCGGGCGTGCCGTGGATGCCATAGGTCGGCTTCGACAGCGCGATCCAGACCGAGCCGACCGGGCCGTTGGGCCCGGGCGGGATGCGCAGCACCTTGTCGTTCTGGCCCTGCTTGAAGTTGATCTTCGGGTTGTAGGTGTATTCCGGGTCGTGGGCGATGCGCTCCACCGTCACCGTGCCGCTGGGCGACGGCGTGTCCTGCGATCCGATCGTGGCCGGGTATGCCGCCACCAGCCTGCCCGCCGCGTCGTAGGCGCGAACCTGCTTGCGGGCCTTGTCGGCCAGGATGCGCGTCACCTGCCCCGAGATCGCGCGCTCCGAATTCGCGACCTTGATGATAGTGCCTGGCCGGTTGAAGTTCACGCCCGGGTTCAGCGCCTTCAGATAGTTCTCGTCCATGTGGAAGCGCTCGGCCAGCGCCTCCGTCACCGAGGTGAAGCCCAGCCGGTCGAGCTTTGCCTTCTCGCCATAGTCCTCGGGCACCGAAGCCACATACGGCCCCGCCACGTCCACCGGCGTGATCTCGTATTCCACGAAGGCCGGACCGCCGCTCGCCTCCAAGGCCTCGTCGATCGACTTCTTGTCGTAGGTGCGCAGCGCGCTGCCGGTCTTGTCGCGATAGGCCGAGATCGCCTTGTTGACGTTGTCGCCCATATGACCGTCGATCACGCCCGGCGAAAGCGCCAGCCGGTCGAGCAGCACCTGGATCTTCGCCACGTCTTCCGAGGCGCTCTTGCCGCCCAGCGGCGGCACCACCGCCTGCTCGCCCGGGCGCGGTTCCTGGATCACCTCGGGCGACTGTTCCGGCAGGCCCGCCAGTTGCCCGTCATCCTGCGGCAGCGGCAGCGGTTGCGGCGCGGCCGGCCGCCCGGCCGGCGCCACGGGCTGGCCAAGCGGCGCGCGCTCTATCGGCGCCGGGCCAAGCGGCTGCCGGCCGGCAAGGCCGGGCTCCTCGCGCGGCACGATCACCGGCGCATCGGGAAAGCGCGGATTGGGATAGCTTTCGCGCGGATAGGCCTCGCGCTGGCGCCGGCGATATTCGCGCGCGCTCTCGTAGTCCGGCTCCGCCTCCTGGATGCCCAGATGCTGTTCCAGTTCCTGCTGCAGGCGCTGGCCCAGCGGCAGCCGCCGCACATAGGTGCCCTCGTCCTCGCCGCGCAGTTCCTCGGCGCGCGCGCGCCGCCGCTCCGCCGGCGATGGGAACCGCTCGCGCGGGCGAACGCCGATGACCTCGCCGGTCCATGCATCGACGATGACCTCGCGGCCGTACTGGTCGATGTAGACTTCAACCTCACGGTTCTGCGCCAGCTGCGTCCAGCCCGGCTGGTCGAGCCGCGCCGGCGCCGAAGGCTCGCCCGGCGCCTGTCCGCGCGCCTCGGCCGTGGCGGCCATCGCAATCAGCGCCATCGCTGTCAGGGAAAATGTGCTTCCGTTCATCAGGCCTGGTCCCCGGCGGTGTCCCTCGCGCGCGCCACGTTCATGCAGCGCGCAAATCAGTTTCCACCATGGCGGATGAACGGGACATGAAAATGGCAAAGCGGGGGCTTGGCGGCGCTCATTCCTCGTCCAGCCCCAGCGCCCGCCGCAGCTTCCTGGGCAGGCCGGCCGCCACGATCCGGTGGCTCTCGCGCAGATAGTCCTGCAGCGCCGCGTCGTCCATCGACTGGCTGCCGTGCCGCTGTATCCACTTCATCCCGCGCGATGCGAGATAGGGTGCCGGCCGCAGGCCGTCCTGCTCCTGTAAAATCTCGAAGGCCAGCGGCGAGCACTTGAAGGTGACGCCGGTTTCGCGGCCGTCGTCCCACCCGGCAATGGCAAATACCTTGCCGGCTACCTTCCACACATCCGCGCCGCCCCACTGGACGACGTGGTGGGTGTGGGGGAGCGAGGCGCAGAACGCGTTGAATTCGTCACGCGTCATCCTGCGCCCCGCTGTACTTGTCTAGGCGGCCTTCCCCGCCGCCTGGGCGGAAACCGGCCGGAAGATCAGCCGGTCGGAGCCGGCGGTGACCTTGACCCTCGATCCGTCGAGAATCTCGCCGATCAGGATTTTCTCCGCAAGCGGGTCCTGCAGTTCCTTCTGCATCACGCGCTTCAGCGGCCGGGCGCCATAGGCGGGGTCGTAGCCCTTGTCCGCCAGCCAGTCGATCGCGGTGCGGTCGAGCTCCAGCTCGATCTTGCGGTCGCTCAGCAGCTTCTCCAGGCGGGCAAGCTGTATCTCCACGATCGTGCTCATGTCCTGCCGGCGCAGCCGGTGGAACAGGATCACCTCGTCGACGCGGTTGAGGAACTCCGGCCGGAACGAGGCCCGCACCACGCCCATCACCTCGTCGCGCACCGCGTCCACGTCCTGGTCGTCGCCGAGGCTCACCAGATATTCGGCGCCCAGGTTCGACGTCATGATGATCAGCGTGTTGCGGAAGTCGACCGTGCGGCCCTGTCCGTCGGTCAGGCGGCCGTCGTCCAGCACCTGCAGCAGCACGTTGAATACGTCCGGATGCGCCTTCTCGATCTCGTCGAACAGCACCACCTGGTATGGCCGCCGCCGCACGGCTTCGGTCAGCGCACCGCCCTCCTCGTAGCCGACATAGCCGGGAGGCGCGCCGATCAGCCGCGCGACCGAGTGCTTCTCCATGAATTCGCTCATGTCGATGCGCACCATCGCGCTCTCGTCGTCGAACAGGAAGTTCGCCAGCGCCTTGGTCAGCTCGGTCTTGCCGACGCCCGTGGGGCCGAGGAACATGAACGAGCCGATCGGCCGGTTCGGGTCCTGCAGCCCGGCGCGCGCGCGCCGCACCGCCTTCGACACGGCCTGCACCGCCTCGCCCTGGCCCACCACGCGCTTGGCGATCTCGTCTTCCATGCGCAGCAGCTTCTCGCGCTGGCCTTCCAGCATCTTGTCCACCGGGATGCCGGTCCAGCGCGACACCACATGCGCCACATGGTCGGGCGTCACGGTCTCCTCGACCATCGAGCCCTTCCCGTCCTGCGCCTCGGCGGCGACCAGCTTCTTTTCCAGGTCCGGGATGCGGCCATAGGCCAGCTCGCCCGCCTTCTGGAACTCGCCCTTGCGCTGCGCGATGGCCAGCTCGTTGCGTGCCTCGTCCAGCTGCTTCTTCAGCTCGGCCGCCTCGCCCAGCTTGGCCTTTTCGGCCTGCCAGGTGGCGGTCAGTCCGGCCGACTCCTCCTCCAGCCCCGCCAGCTCCTTTTCAAGGCGCTGCAGGCGGTCCTTCGAGGCGTCGTCCTTCTCGACCTTCAGCGCTTCGCGCTCGATCTTCAGCTGCATGATGCGGCGGTCGACCTCGTCCAGCGACTCGGGCTTGGAATCGACCTGCATGCGCAGCCGCGACGCCGCCTCGTCAACGAGGTCGATCGCCTTGTCGGGCAGGAAGCGGTCGGTGATGTAGCGGTTGGACAGCGTGGCGGCTGAAACCAGCGCGGAGTCCGAGATGCGCACCTTGTGGTGCTGCTCGTACTTCTCCTTCAGCCCGCGCAGGATCGAGATCGTGTCCTCGACGCTCGGCTCGTTCACGAACACCGGCTGGAAGCGCCGCGCCAGCGCGGCGTCCTTCTCCACGTGCTTGCGGTATTCGTCCAGCGTCGTCGCGCCCACGCAGTGCAGCTCGCCGCGCGCCAGCGCCGGCTTCAGCAGGTTCGACGCGTCCATGGCGCCGTCGGCCTTGCCCGCGCCCACCAGCGTGTGCATCTCGTCGATGAACAGGATGATGTTGCCGTTGGCGGAGGTCACCTCCGACAGCACCGCCTTCAGACGCTCCTCGAACTCGCCGCGATATTTCGCGCCGGCGATCAGCGCGCCCATGTCGAGCGCCATCAGCTGCTTGTCCTTCAGGCTCTCCGGCACGTCGCCATTGACGATGCGCAGCGCCAGCCCCTCGGCGATCGCCGTCTTGCCGACGCCCGGCTCGCCGATCAGCACGGGGTTGTTCTTGGTGCGGCGGGAGAGCACCTGGATCGTGCGGCGAATCTCGTCGTCGCGGCCGATCACCGGGTCCAGCTTGCCTTCGCGCGCATCCTTGGTCAGGTCGCGCGCATATTTCTTCAGCGCGTCATAGCCCTGCTCGGCATTGGCCGAGTCGGCCGTGCGCCCCTTGCGCAGATCGTTGATCGCCTGGTTGAGCGCGGTCGGCGTCACGCCGGCCTTCGACAATATGCCGGCGGTCTGCGCCGATTTCTCGATCGCCAGCGCGGTGAGCAGCCGCTCCACCGTCACGAACGAATCGCCGGCCTTCTTCGCCGCCTCCTCGGCGGTCGCGAAGACCTTGGCCAGCGGCTGCGAAAGATACAGCTGGCCGTTCCCGCCCTCCACCTTGGGCATGGCGGCCAGCGCCGCCTCGACGCCCAGCTTGACGTCGCGAACCTGGCCGCCGGCGCGCTCGATCAGCGAGGCCGCGAGGCCTTCCGCGTCGTCGATGAGCACCTTGAGAACGTGTTCGGGCGTGAACTGCTGATGGCCGCGCGAAAGCGCCATCGTCTGGGCCGACTGGATGAACCCCCGGACCCTCTCGGAATATTTCTCGATATCCATATCGTCTCCATTCCTTCCCCGGCCCGTGTCGGCGCCGGATCAGTCTGCGGTGACGGACCCCCTGGCACCTTGATCGACCGCAAGCGCTGACGCGCCCATCGATCTCCGGTGCCGCTCACGGCGGGTCCATTTCGCGATGAATATGGGGAAGGGAATCCGGTCTCTCAAGATGCCCCGCACGGCCATGCGCGGCCTGCGAAGCGCCGCCGTGAAGCGGGCAAGAAAAAGGGCGGAGCCCATGGCCCCGCCCTTTCGTGTCTCATGCCGACGCTTGCCGACGGGCCTATTCGGCCGCTTCAGGCGTCGGCGGTGCTTCCGCCGCCTCGGCGGCCACTGCCGCCGGGGCCTCCCCGCCGGCTTCCGTGCCGCCGCGCGCCCGGTCCTGCATGGGGCGCCGCGGCCTGCGGCCGCGCCGCGGGCCTTCGCCGTCCTCGCGCTGCTGGCCGGCATTGCCGCCATTCGCTGCCGCACCGCCCTCGCCCGCCACCGCGTCGAACGCGCTCGGCGCCTGCGACTCGTCGATCACCGGCTGGGGGCCGGAGCCGTTGGCCTGGAAGTGCTGCTGGGGCTGCTGGTTGTCGGGCTGGCTGCGCTGCTCGCGCTCGGGACGGTCGTCATCGTCGCCGTCGAAATCGTCGCTGCTCTCGCGCTGCTGCTGGAACTGCTGCTGCTGGGCCAGCGCCGCCGCGATGATGCGGTTGTAGTGCTCGGCGTGCTGCAGGTAGTTCTCGGCCATCACGCGGTCCCCGGAGCTCTGCGCGTCGCGGGCCAGCGTGGTGTATTTCTCGGCCACCTGCTGCGCCGTGCCGCGGATTTTCACATCCGGGCCGTTGCTTTCATAGCTGCGCGTGAGCGGGTTCGGGCCCTTGCGGTTGTTGTTGTTGCTGTTGTTGTTGCTACCACCGCCGCCGCCGCGACCGCGCATGCGCCTGTTCTGCTGTTGTGGCCTCATCCGATTCTCTTTTGTGAGACGTTGAAATCAATGGGAGCGAACGGAATCCGGCCGTCGTCTCGCATCTGGGTGGCGGCCCGTCGCATCCCGCACGTCCGCCTGTCGGTATCCTGTTGGTTCATGTCACGCCGGATGTTCCCCGCACGAAGCATGGGCGTGGTTCACGCTAGGAGGCAGCTTGTTCGGGATCCGAATCGAAAACAGCACTGCCTGCTTCGTCTCATCCGGCTGCCGGAACGTAATCATATTCCCTTTGATTGCCAAGCCCTTTTTGCGGCTGCGTCACGACGCCACTTTCGGCCTTCGCCGGGCGATCAGCACCCGTTCCCGCCCCGCCAGGTCGCGGGCTGCATCGATGACCTCGAAGTCGCATGCCGCGAAGATCGCCGTGACGGATTCGCGCTGCGTGTGACCGATCTCAACGGCCACGATCCCTTCGGGTTCCAGATGCGCCTCGGCGCCGGCGATGATCCTGCGGTAGGCGTCCAGCCCGTCGGCCCCGCCATGCAGGGCTCTTTCGGGGTCGTACAGCCGCACCTCACGCGGCAGCGACGCCATCTCTTCCTCGCTTATATAGGGTGGGTTCGACACGATTGCATGAAATTTCCCGGTCACGCCGGCAAACCAGTCGGAGACCACGCCCTCGAATCGGCCGGAAAGCCCGTGCCGCGCAGCGTTGCGGCGCGCCGTCTCCACTGCTTCCGGCGCGATATCCGCGCCCACGGCGCTCGCGCCCTCCACCTGGCTCAGCAGCGCAAGCGCGATTGCGCCGGTCCCGGTGCCGAGGTCCAGCAGGCGGCATTCGCCACTGGTCGCGACGACCGCCCGCAGGCGCGGCGCCAGCCGGTCCACCAGTATTTCGGTGTCCGGGCGCGGCTCCAGCGTAGCCGGCGAAAGTTCAAGTTCCAGCCCGTAGAATTCGCGCCTGCCGAGGATGCGGTGGACCGGCTCGCCCGCGGCGCGCCGTTCGACCGCGCCCCGAAGCTTCCGTGCCGTTTCCTCAGGGATCTCCAGGTCCGGCCGCGAGATCGCATCCGCCCTGCCAGTACCGGTGAAGTGTTCGACGATCAGCCGGGCATCCAGCGCCGCGTCGGAGCCGTCAGCCCCTTCCAGCGCGGCCCGCGCCTCCCTGAGCAGCGCTGCTAGCGCGACCACGGCGCCCGCTCCGGCCTGCCGGCCACCCTCACCCTTCGCCCATCTCGGACAGCAGCTTGGACTGGTGGTCGGCTATCAGCGCGTCGACCACCTCGTCCAGCTCGCCTTCCATGATGCGATCGAGCTTGTAGAGCGTCAGGTTGATGCGGTGGTCGGTAAGCCGCCCCTGCGGGAAATTGTAGGTGCGGATACGCTCGGACCGGTCGCCCGAGCCCACCTGCGACTTTCGCGACTCCGACCGTTCGTCCGCCAGCCGCGTGCGCTCCATGTCATAGAGCCGCGCCCGCAGGATCTGCATGGCGCGCGCCCTGTTCTGGTGCTGCGACTTCTCCGACGACACAACCATGATGCCCGTCGGCAGGTGGGTGATGCGCACGGCCGAGTCGGTGGTGTTGACGTGCTGGCCGCCGGCGCCCGACGCGCGCATCGTGTCGATGCGGATGTCCTCCGCCTTGATCTCGATGTCCACGTCCTCGGCTTCGGGCAGCACCGCCACGGTCGCCGCCGAGGTATGGATGCGGCCGCTGCCCTCGGTCTCCGGCACGCGCTGCACCCGGTGCACGCCCGATTCGAACTTCAGCCGCGCGAACACGCCCTTGCCGGAAACGCTGGCGATGATTTCCTTGTAGCCGCCCATCTCGCCTTCGCTCGCCGAGACGACTTCCACTTTCCAGCCCTGAGCGGCGGCGTAGCGCTCATACATGCGAAACAGGTCGCCCGCGAAAAGCGCCGCTTCGTCGCCGCCGGTGCCGGCGCGGATTTCCAGGATCGCGTTGCGGTCGTCGGCCGCGTCCTTCGGCAGCAGCAGGATCTGCACCTTGTGCTCCAGCTCGGCGATGCGCTCCCGCACCGGGCCGATGTCGGCCTGCGCCAGCTCGCGCATCTCGGCGTCGGTCGCCCGGTCTGCCAGCATGGCCTCGAGGTCCGCCTTCTCCTTCTGCGCGCCGCGCAACTCGCGGATTCCGCCGGCGATCTCCTGCAGCTCCGAATATTCGGAGGCGAGCTTCACATATTCGTCGGGGTTGGGCCCGGCCGCCATCCGCGCTTCGAGCATGTCGAAGCGTTTCAGAACCTGATCCATTCGTTCGGCTGGAAGCTGCATGTGTTTTCCGGTCACCGCTTAGAGCGGCACCCCATGGTTTTCGGCGAATTCGGTCAGCAGCGCCCGCACGTCGGTCTCGACGCCCTGGCCGTTCATCGCCGCGTGCAGCCGCGCCGACAGATCGGCCACCGGCAGCTCCACCAGCATCGCCTTCACCGGGCCGATCGACGCCGGCGCCATCGAAATGGAGCGGAAGCCGAGCCCGATCAGCGCCATCGCCGAGATCGGCCTGCCGGCCAGTTCCCCGCACAGCGTCACCGGCGTGTGGCACTCGCGCCCGGCATCCGCGATCTGCTTCAGCACCCGCAGGAACGGCACCCCGAGCGGGTCGAACCGCTGCGACAGCAGCGTGTTGCCGCGGTCGCTGGCGGTGATGAACTGGAACAGGTCGTTCGAGCCCACCGACACGAAGTCGACCGCCGCCATCAGCTCGTCCAGCTGCCACAGCAGCGACGGCACCTCGATCATCGCGCCAAGCTTCAGGCTGGTCGGCAGGTGGTGCGCGAAGCGCGACAGGTGGCGCACCTCGCGGTCGATGATCTCGCGCGCCTGCCTGATCTCGCGGATCTCCGTCACCATCGGGAGCATCACGCGCAGCTCGCGCCCGCCTGCCGCCTTCAGCAGCGCCCGCACCTGCGTGCGCAGCAGCGCCGGACGGTCCAGCGTCAGCCGGATGGCGCGCCAGCCCAGCGCGGGGTTCTCCTCGGGCGCCGCGTCCTTGAAATAGGGCAGCACCTTGTCGCCGCCGATGTCGATGGTGCGGAAGGTCACCGGCTTGCCGTCGGCGACCTGCATCACCTCGCGGTAAAGCCGCTCCTGCTCGTCGGCGCGCGGAAACTGCGCCGCCACCATGAATTGCAGCTCGGTGCGGAACAGGCCGATGCCCGCTGCGCCGGCGTCGGCCAGCTGCGGCAGGTCCACCGAAAGCCCCGCATTCATCAGCAGGTCCACATGCGTGCCGTCCTTCGAAAGGCTCGGCTTGTCGCGCAGCTCGCGATAGAGCTGCTGGCGGCGGGCGCGGAAGCGCACCTTCTCGGCGTAGGCCGCCTCGACGTCGGGCTGCGGCCGCAGGTGGATGCGCCCTTCCTCGCCGTCCACGATGATGGGGTCGCCGTTTTCCGCCATCGACACGGCGCCCTTGAGCTGGCCCGCCACCGGCAGGCCCATGGCGCGCGCCACGATGACGACGTGGCTGGTGGGCGCTCCGTCCTCCAGCACCAGCCCGCGCACGCGGTCGCGGGGATAGTCCAGGAGCTCCGCCGCGCCCATCGAGCGGGCGACGATGATGGCGTCCTTCGGCAGCCTCTCGGCCAGCGTCTCGGGACCATGGCCCAGAAGCTGCCGCAGCAGCCGGTTGGCCAGGTCGTCGAAATCGCTCATCCGCTCGCGCAGATAGGGATCGGTCATGTGCATCATGCGCGCGCGCATGTCGCTCTGCACCTTCTCCACGCCGGCCTCCGCGGTCAGGCCGTTGCGCACCGCCTCCTCCAGCCGCCGCACCCAGCCGCGGTCGTTTGCGAACATGCGGTAGGCTTCCAGCACAGCGCGGTGCTCACCCTCCACCGCCACGTCGCGCCGCGACAGCATGTCGTCGATCGAAAGCCGCAGCGACGACAGCGCCTTCTCCAGCCGGTCGAGCTCGGCCTGCGTGTCCTCGGCAAAAAGGTTGGTCACCACCACGCGCGGCTCGTGCAGCACCACGTGGCCGAGCCCCACCCCTTCGTTCAGCGAAAGGCCGGAGAAGCTGGCGGGGCGCCGCAGGTCGAGCTCCACGCCCGGACGGCTGAGCCGGGCCAGGTCGCCGGTCGCGATCATCTCGGCGATGACCATGGCCGTGGTTTCCAGCGCCTCCACCTCGTCCTCGCGATAGACGCGCATGGTGCGGTTCTGCACCACCAGCACGCCCAGCGTGCGTCCGGCGCGCAGCACCGGCACGCCCAGGAACGAGTGGTAGATCTCTTCGCCCGTCTCCGGCAGGTAGGCGAAGGCGGGGTGGTTCTGCGCGTCAGACAGGTTGAGCGCCCGTGCCGAGGCCGCGATCGTGCCGACCAGGCCCTGCCCGAGGCGCAGCTGCGCCAGGTGCACCGATCCGGGGTTCAGGCCTTCCGTGGCGTACAGTTCCAGCACCGAGTCGGCGCGCAGCACGTAGAGCGAGCACACCTCCGCCACCATGTTGGAGGCGATCTCCCGCACGATCCGGTCGAGCCGTTCCTGCGGCTCCAGCGCGGCTGCCATCAGCTCGCGGAGCCGTCTGAGCAGGACGCGGGGTCCGCTGGATCGGGTCTCGTTCATTTCGCCTCCAACGCCTTTACCGGGCGGGCCGCCTCGCGGACCGCCCATGGCGGGAAGTTCGGGAATCTCTGTTTACTGCTTATCCAGACCGTACACGGAATGCAAAGTGCGAACAGCAAGCTCTGCATAGGGGCCGTCGATAAGAATTGAAATCTTGATCTCGGAAGTCGTGATCGCGCGGATATTTATGCCCTTGTCGGCCAGCGCCTTGAAGGCGGTGGCCGCCACGCCCGCATGGCTGCGCATGCCGATGCCGATGACCGACACCTTCACCATGCCGGCTTCCGACTGCACCATGTCGAAGCCGATCGTGCCGCGGTTCTTGTCCAGCACGGCCAGCGCCTTGTCGATGTCGCTCGACGGCACGGTGAACGTCATGTCGGTGCGCGATCCGTCCTCGGAGATGTTCTGGACGATCATGTCGACATTGATGTTGGCCTCGGCCAGCGGCCCGAATATGCCCGCGGCCACGCCCGGGCGGTCGGCGACGCGCCGCAGCGATATCTGCGCTTCGTCCTTGGCGTAGGCGATACCGGTGACGACCTGCTGTTCCACGATTTCATCCTCGTCGCAAATGAGGGTTCCGGGCGGGTTGTCGAAATCGCCCATGCCCGGCGCGTCCGGGTCCTCGAATGATGAGCGCACGAAGGTGCGCACCTTGTGAACCATGGCAAGCTCGACCGAGCGCACCTGCAGCACTTTGGCGCCCAGCGAGGCCATCTCCAGCATCTCCTCGAAGGAGACCTTGGCGAGGCGCCGCGCCTTCGGCTCGATGCGCGGGTCGGTCGTGTAGACGCCGTCCACGTCGGTATAGATGTCGCAGCGGTCGGCCTTCAGGCCGGCGGCGATCGCCACCGCGCTCGTGTCGGAGCCGCCGCGCCCCAGCGTGGCGATACGGTTGTCGGGGCCCACCCCCTGGAAGCCGGTCACCACCGCCACCTGCCCCTCGTCGAAGCGGCGGATCAGCTCGGAGCCGTCGATGTCCATGATGCGGGCCGCGCCATGCGCGTTGTCTGTCTTGATCGGTATCTGCCAGCCCTGCCAGGAGCGCGCGTTGATGCCCATCGACTGCAGCACCAGCGCCAGCAGCCCGGCCGTCACCTGCTCGCCCGAGGCCACCACGGCATCATATTCGCGCGCGTCGTAGACGTTGAAAGCGGCGCCATCCACCTTGGAGGCGTCCTGCACCCAGCCCACCAGCTCGTTGGTCTTGCCGGCCATCGCCGACACCACCACGGCCACCTGGTGGCCTGCCTCGACCTCGCGTTTGACGTGACGCGCCACGTTGCGGATGCGGGCGATGTCGGCGACGGACGTCCCGCCGAATTTCATCACGATGCGCGCCATGGGAATGCGTCTGCCCTGTCTGGGAAATCCGGGCTCGCGAAAGCCTGGGGAATGTGTCGAAGATGCCCGCGCCGCAACGCGCGGAGCGCGGTGGCCTCATAGCCAAATCGCGGCCGCTCCGCAAGCATTGCGGGCGCTCGCGTCTCTGGCGCGCGCCCCGCATTTCAACTAGCATCAGCACCCGAGTTCGCCCCGGCCTGAGGAGACCGCGATGAAGAAACTCCAGTCGCAAGGCGTCCACCACATCACGCTGGTCGGCGCCGACCGCCAGACCTCGATCGATTTCTGGGAAGGCGTGCTCGGCATGCCCTTCGTCTTCGAGCAGCCCAACCTGGACCGGGCGAGCGAGAGCCATCTCTATTTCGATCCCGGCGATGGCCGCCTCATCACCATCTTCACCGACGAGAACCGCAAGCCCGACCCGCGCCGCACGCCCACCGAGCCTGGCTGCGTCCACCACATCGCCTTCTCGGTCTCGCGCGTCACCTTCCTTCAGGCCGTCGACCGGCTGCAGGCGCGCGGCATCAAGAACACCGGTCCGAAGGATCGGGGCTTCATGGATTCCATCTATTTCAACGATCCGCTCGGTCTCACCATCGAGCTCGCCTCGTATCGCTTCGAGCCGCCGGCGGGCTTCACCCATGCCGACGTTCTCTTCGCGGCCCACAGGATCCGGGTCGCGCGCGGCGACTACAACATCGCCGAGGAGCATCTCGCCGACGCCATCGAGCAGCTGACCGAAAGCTCGACCGAGAGCCTGTCGGACGACCGGGCTCCCAAGAACCCATACTGATCGCCAATCGCCATACCTGGAGGAGGAACCGCATGGCAAAGACGACCACGAAGAAACCCGCTGCCAAGGCAAAGGCTGCGCCCAAGGCAGCCGCGAAACCCAAGGCAGCGGCAAAGCCGGCGGCGGCGAAGGCTGCGGCTGCGAAATCCGCCGCGAAGTCGGCCGCCAAACCGAAAGCGGCCGCGAAAGCCGCCGCCAGGCCCAAGGCCGCCGCCAAGCCCGCGAAGAAGTCGGCGCCCAGGAAGCCGTCGATGACGCTGTCGGTGCTGAAGCCCAGCGTGAACAATCTGGCAGTGCGCATCTTCACCCGCGCCGCCGGCCTGGCCGCGGAGGAGGTCGACGTCTACGGCTCGACCCGCTCCGCCGACTTCATGAAGCGCAACCCGGCCCACATGACCCCCATGGTGGAGGAGAAGGGACTGCCCAAGGGCGTGCTGTGGGAAAGCTGCGCCATCATGTCGTACCTGTCCAACAAGCACGGCCTGGACAAATTCTACCCGAAGAACCCGGCCAAGCGCGCCATGATCGACAGCGCCATGTTCTACCTGATCGGCACGCTCTACCCGCTGCTCGCGCGCGCCACCTACGGGCGGCTCGGCTTCGGCCTCTATCCGGGCGAGGTCGGCTCCTCCGATCTCGGCGACGACCACAAGTCGAAGGCGCAGAAGGCCGCCCAGGACGCGCTGGCCGAGCCGCTGGAGGTGTTCCGCAGCTTCTACATGGACGGCCAGCCCTTCATCGGCGGCTCCAGGCCCTCGATCGCCGACATCCGGCTCGCCGCCACACTCGAATTCCTCGACGTCATCGACTATCCGACGCCGAAGTGGGCGAAGGAATATATGGGCGCGATGGAGAAGAAGCTCGGCAAGGCCTATTCCGAGCCGGCAGCTGACGTGCGCGGCTACATCTCATACGTCAAGTCCAAGGCGGCCTGACCGTCCGGCCCTTGCTCTCCCCCGTCATCGGGGGAGAGTTTTCCCCGGGCTTGCTCGACAGCCCGACGGACCGGGAGCGCGCGCCTACGCCGCCCGCTTCCAACCCAGCGCCAGCAGGCCGGCTCCTATCATCAGCGTACCGCCCGTGCGGTTGACCGCGCGCTGTACACCCGGCCGCCGGATCGCGCCGCGCGCCAGCGATGCCAGGAAGGCGTAGGCGGCGGCGTTGAGCGTCGCCAGAACCAGGAACGTCGTCTCGAAGATCACCATCTGCGGCAGCATCGGCGCCGCCGGATGGAGAAACTGCGGCAGGAACGCCACGAAGAAGATGATGCTTTTGGGATTGAGCGCCGTCACCGCATAGGCATGCAGCAGGATGGCCAGCGGTCGCCCCTGCGTCTCGGTCGCCGGCATGTCAAGCCGCTCCGACACAGGCGCGCGCCACAGCTTGATCCCCAGCCAGATCAGGTAGCCGGCGCCGATCCACTTCAGCAGCGTGAACACCGTCGCCGATGCGGCGAGCAGCGCACCCAGGCCCAGCATCGAGGCCGTCATCGCCGTGAAGTCGCCCAGCGCCACGCCCGCCACCGTCGCCGCCGCATAGCGCCGTCCGTGGCCCAGCGCGTAGGATATCACCAGCAGGATGGTCGGCCCGGGTATCGCCAGCAGCACCGCCGATGCGGCGACGAAGGCGAGCCATTGTTCGATCGGCATTTGCGTCTCCCATGATTGGACGGGCCAGCAATCCACAAGCGCCGCGCGCTGGCAAGTGCCGTAACGCCGCCGCGAATCGCGCCTTGACAAGCCGCCGCTTCGACCCGACTTGTTGCCCTCTTCGAGGAGGCAGGCAATGGAACAGGCGCGACGCACCACCATCGACACCGGCGAGGTCGAGCGCTTCTCGGCGATGGCCGCCGAATGGTGGAATCCCAACGGCAAGTTCCGGCCGCTGCACAAGTTCAACCCCGTGCGGCTGGCTTATATCCGCGACCATGTTGCGGCGCATTTCGGCCGCGATCCGCGGGCTGCGAAGCCTTTCGAGGGCCTGCGCATCCTCGACATAGGCTGCGGCGGCGGCCTGTTGTGCGAGCCGATGGCCCGCCTCGGCGCAGCCGTGGTCGGCGCCGACGCATCCGAGACCAACATCGAGGTGGCGAAGCTGCATGCGGCCGAAAGCGGCGTGAAGATCGACTATCGCGCCCAGACCGCGGAATCGCTCGCCGACGCCGGCGAAAAATTCGACGTGATCCTCAACATGGAAGTGGTCGAGCACGTCGCCGACGTGGATTTCTTCATCGCCAAGTGCGGCGAGATGCTGAAGCCCGGCGGCATCATGTTCGTGGCCACCATCAACCGCACGCTGAAGGCGCTGGGGCTGGCCATCATCGGCGCCGAATACGTGCTGCGCTGGCTCCCGCGCGGCACCCACCAGTTCGGCAAGCTGGTGCGCCCGGAAGAGCTGGAGAAGGCGCTTGGTGCGGCCGGCATGTCGGTCGCCGACCGCACCGGCGTCGTCTACAACCCGCTTGCCGACCGCTGGCAGCGTTCGAAGGACATCGACGTCAACTACATGGTGCTTGCGGTGAAGCCCGACGCCTGAAGCGCGTTGGGTGATCGCTCGCGGGGAACCCGGTGAGCCTCAAGACATAGCAAGTGGCGGCCCCGCCTGGCGACAACAAGTCTGGCGGGGCTCTTGTTTTCAGCCGATCTGTCGGCGCAGACGGCTGTCAGTTCCGGTCTTCCGGAAACTCCGGCAGCGGCATGAACTCAACGCCGTCCTCCAGAAGCCCCTTCACCTCCTCGGGCGAAGCCTCGCCATAGATGCCGCGCGCATCGGTCTCGCCGAAATGGATCTTGCGCGCCTCCTCGGCGAACTTGTCGCCGACATAGTCGGCGTTCTCGCGAACCTTCTTGGTCATCTCCTTGAGCTGCGCCAGCACCTTGCGCTGCTCCTCGCCCATGGCCAGCGCGATCTGCTCGCGTTTGCGGCCCGTCGAGACCGACGGCGCCATCAGCGCCTTGTCCACCTTCGCCGAATTGCAGGCAGGGCAGGTAACGAAGCCGCGCTTCTTCTGCGTGTCGAAATCGTCGCTGTTGCGGAACCAGCCGTCGAACTCGTGCGCGTTCTCGCAAATCAGGGAGAAACGGATCATCCCGCGCGCCGCTCCGGCGTATCGGCTGCCGCCATGCTGACCTCGAACTCGCGCGCGTTCTTCAGGTTCGGAATCTTCTTCCGTGCTTCAGCCGAGGCCGCGACGTCGATCTCCGCCATCACCACTTCCGGACCGTCGCCCTTGGCTTCCGCGACGATCCGGCCCCAGGGGTCGACGATCATCGAATGCCCGTAGGTCTCGCGTCCGTCCTCGTGCAGGCCGGCCTGCGCGGCGGTGACAACCCAGGCGCCGTTCTCGATGGCGCGGGCGCGCAGCAATATGTGCCAGTGCGCCTCGCCTGTCTGCCGCGTGAAAGCGGCGGGCACGGTCAGGATCTCGGCGCCGGCCATCGCCTGCGCCCGGAAAAGCTGCGGAAAGCGCAAATCGTAGCACACTGCCATGCCGAGCTTCGCGAAAGGCAGCTGCGCCACCACCGTATGCCGGCCCGGCTCGTATGTCGCGGATTCGCGCCAGCTCTCGCCATTGTCGAGGTCGACGTCGAACATGTGGATCTTGTCGTAGGTCGTCACCAGCCCGCCATCGGGCGAAAACAGGAAGCCGCGATTGGCCACCTTGCCGTCGGGCCGGGCGATCGCGGTCGAGCCCACATGCACGTGGATGCCCAGCTCCGCCGCCAGCCGTGCCGCGCGCGCCGACACCGGGTCCTCGTCCTGCGCCATGATCTGCGCCTTCAGCGCGGCCCTGTCGCGCACCAGGCAACCTGTCATCTCGGGCGATTGCACATAGACCGCGCCGGCCGCTGCCGCCTGGCGCACCAGCTGCTCGAAATCCTCGATGTTGCGGCCCACATCCGTCGTGGACCGCATCTGCAGCGCCGCCACCTTCACCATGCTCATGCCCCCTGCCTCGCCACCCCTTCCAGCAGCGCGTCCAGCTTCCCCGCGCGGTCCAGCGCGTGGATGTCGTCCGAGCCGCCCACATGCATGTCGCCGATGAATATCTGCGGGAATGTCGAGCGCCCGTTGGCGCGCTGGATCATCTCCTGCCGCAGCTCCGGCGAGAAGCTCGCGTCATGCTCGACATAGGCCACGCCCTTGCTGTCGAGCAGCCGCTTGGCCGCCGCGCAGTAGCCGCACATCATGCGGGTGTAGATTGTGACTTCCTTCATGGTCCATCCGTCCGGTGTCGCCTGCTATATAGAGGCTGTGCCACCGGTCAGGAAGGCCCCGGCCACTCCACCGCCATTTCGCCGGGCATGTCGCCCGGTATGGCTCTCGCGAAGGCGAGCACGTCCACCTCGCGCGCGCCTCCTCGCTTCAGCGCCCTGGCAAGCGCCGACACGGTCGCGCCGGTGGTGATCACGTCGTCGATGACCAGCACCCGGCGCCCGCGCACACCCTCGGCGTCGGTCACCTTGAAGGCGCCGCGCACATTGTCCTCGCGCGCCTTGGCGCCCAGCCCCACCTGCTGGCGTGTGCGCTTGCTGCGCTCCACCGCGGCTACTGCCAGCGGCAGGCCTGCGCGCTGCGCCACATGTCGCGCCAGTTCGGCCGACTGGTTGAAGCCCCGCCAGAAGAAGCGGCGGCGATGCAGCGGCACCGGCACCACCATGTCGGCGTCCTTCAGCAGTTCGGCGCCGGCCCGCACCATCCACGCCGCCATCCAGGGCGCAAGGTCGGTCCGGTCGCGGTATTTCAGGTTCTGCACGATCTGCCGCGCCGCCCCGCTGTAGGACACCGCGGCGCGGGCGCGCGCAAAGGGCGGCGGCGAGGCCATCGCCTCCGGCGAGATCGCGCCGGCGCCCATGTCGTAGGGAAAGGGCGTGCCCAGCACCTCGCACCAAGGCCGCTCGAGAAACCGCAGGCGCGGCCAGCATCCCGCGCACAGCGTGCCGGGAGCCTGCACGAGATTGCGGCACCCCGGACAGGCCGGCGGAAACAGGATAGAGGAGGTAAATGCGAGCAGGGCCGCGCCCCGGCTCTTGATTGCGAGCATCGCTTCGGCCACCTGAAGACCAGTTCGCACCACCATAACACGAGCAGCGCCGGACGCATCCGGCGCAACGGCAGCACAATGGACCTCTTGTTCGACAGCGATCTCGTCCGCCGGCGCAGGCTGCGCGCGCAGCGCCAGGCGGCGCCGGGCGCCGATTTCATGATGCGCCATGTCTGCGCCGATCTGGCCGAGCGGCTGGCCACCGTCGAGCGGCGTTTCGACGTCGCGGCCGACCTGTTCTCGGCCAGCCAGGTGCCCGGCGAAACCATCGGCGCCAGCGGCAAGGCCGGCGAGGTCCTGCGCGTCGAAGCCGACGCCGCCCTGCTCGGCGCCGGCCATGGCACGGTCGCGCCGCCGGAGACCGTGCCGCTGGAGCCGCAGAGCATCGACCTCGCTGTTTCGGTGCTGTCGCTGCAGGAAATGAACGACGTGCCCGGCCTGCTGATCCAGGCGCGCCGCGCGCTCCGCCCGGACGGCCTGTTCCTCGCGGCGCTGGCAGGCCGCGGCACCCTTTCGGAGCTGAAGGAAAGCCTGCTCGCCGCCGAGACCGAGCTTTCGGGCGGCGCGAGCCCGCGCGTGGCGCCCTTCGCCGAGGTGCGCGAGGCAGGCGCCCTGCTGCAGCGGGCCGGCTTCGCGCTGCCCGTCACCGATGTCGAACAGCTGACCGTGCGCTACGACAGCATGTTCCACCTGATGCGCGACCTGCGCGGCATGGGCGTCACCAGTTCGCTCGCCGCCCGCTCGCGCCGGCCCGCCACCCGCGCGCTGTTCGCGCGCGCGGCCGAGATCTACGCAGAGCGTTTCAGCGACCCCGACGGCCGGGTGCGCGCCACGGTATCGATCATCTGGATGTCGGGCTGGGCGCCTCACGCCTCGCAGCAGAAGCCGCTCAGGCCCGGCAGCGCCGAGGTGTCGCTGGCCGATGTGCTTGGAGATGGGGCGAAGCCAAAGGAGTAGGAAGCGTTCGGCCGCCTACTTGACCGAATTGTCGAGCCTGCCGCCGGTGTCCACGAACAGGTTGGACATCGAGTTGCCCACCGAAGCCACGCCGCCGACGATCGCGAGCGACAGCACGGCGATGATGAGGCCGTACTCCACGGCCGTGGCGCCGCTCTTATCCTTAATGAACCGCTTCATCGTCGCGCGCCTCGTGGTCGATGTTCCCGTTTTAGACGGCCATTCTGTTAAAAAAGGTTAACGCCGGCGGCTCCTGCTGCCCGCGGGTATCAGCAATCCCCGTTGCGCGCCCCGTTCGGCCTGATGATGCAGACCGAGTTCGGGTTCGTCTGCAGCACGCTCCGGCGTATCGTGTAGCGGTCGCCCTTGTTGACCGAGCCGGTCGACATGCGGTCGAGATTGGCGGGGTTGCCGGCCAGTTCCATGCGAGTCTGCCGGTCGACGATCGGGGCGACCAGCAGCGCCAGCGCGATCGCGCCTGCGCCGAACAGCAGCGCCACGCGAAGCGACCCGAGGCCGGCCACGGCCGGTTCGCGTTGAGCGGGAGAATTCCAGTCGTCCGACATAGGCGTCCCCTGCGGCGTTGCCTGCGCCCGCGCCGAAACGCGTTTCGCGAGATGCCTAAAGATTTCACGACTGGCTGAACGTTCTCTTAACGAAACGCTCCGGCCCCGCTCAAAGCAGGTCGATCAGGTGCGCGATCAGCGGAATGTCGGCCTGCGGCATCGGATAGTCCCGCAATTGCCGGGGCCGCACCCATTTCAGCGCCTGATGCTCCTTCGCCACCGGCGTGCCCCAGAAGCGGCGGCACACGAACAGCGGCATCAGCAGGTGGAAGTTCTCGTAGGAATGGCTGGCGAAGGTCAGCGGCGCCAGGCAGGCCACCTTCGTCTCGATGCCCAGCTCCTCCTGAAGCTCGCGCACCACGGCCTGCTCGGGCGTCTCGCCGGGCTCGACCTTGCCGCCGGGAAACTCCCACATGCCCGCAAGTTGCTTGCCTTCCGGCCGCTGCGCGATGAGCACCCGTCCGTCCGCGTCCACCAGCGCGCAGGCGACGACAAGCAGCAGCGGTTTTGCGGTTTCGCTCATGCGCGGTCCGTTGCGGGGCGGCGGTAATGATAGCGGTAGACCTCGGCGAAGCCGAGCGTCCTGTAGAGCGCCACCGCAGCCTCGTTGTCGGCCTCCACCTGCAGCCAGGCGATGCTCGCGCCCCGCAGCTTCGCCCATTTCAGCGCCGACAGCATCAGCCGCCTGCCATGCCCGCTGCGGCGCACGCCCTTGGCCGTCGCTATCTCGAACAGGCCCGCCAGGTCGCCGTCGTGGACGCAGATGCCGCTCGCCACCGGCGCGCCCTTCTCCTCCAGCGTGAAGAGCCCGGCTTCCGGCTCGATCGAGCTGATCAGCTCGGTCAGCCCCGGTCGCGTGGCGGGGTCGGATTCGTGCACGCGGATCGCTGCCGAGATGAAGCGGTTCATGTCCTTAAGCGGTATCTGGCTCATCGCGCCGGCCACCACCTCGTCGGTCAGCGGCATCGCCATGACCAGCGATTCGGAGAAGCGTGCCCAGCCCTCGTCGTCGAAATGCCGCGACAGCGCGTCCCCGGCCAGCGGCGAGATGCGGAAGGTCAGCGGCCGGCCATAGGCGTCGAAGCGGCGCGCGCAGCGGGCGATGCGTTCCTTGATGTCGCGCGCGTCGCCCGGATCGAGCGGATTGACCGAGTTGAGGCGCTTGGCGGTATGCCCGGCCGTCAGCCGGATCACCCATGCGCCGTCATAATGGACCGACGCCGCCGGCCATGCCCTGAACCCGGCAGCCTCGAAACGTCGTGCGATGCCAAGGGGCGATGTCTTCAGCAGTTCCGACATCCGCCCGGATCAGCTCCGGTAGTCGCCGTTGATGGCGACATATTCCTTCGTGAGATCGCAGGTGTAGACGGTGGCCTTGCCGCGTCCGATGCCGATGTCGGCGCGGATGCGGATGTTGTCGCGCTTCATGTAGGCCGAGGTCGCTTCCTCCGAATAGCCGGGATCGCGCTCGCCTTCGTGCGCCAGGCGGTTGTCGCCGAACCAGACCGACAGCCGGTCGCGGTCGGCCGGCTCGCCGGCCTTGCCAACGGCCATCACCACGCGGCCCCAATTGGCGTCCTCGCCGGCGATCGCCGTCTTTACCAGCGGCGAGTTGGCGATGGACAGCGCGATGCGCTTGGCCGAGCGCGCCGATTTCGCGCCTTCGACCGTCACCTCGACGAACTTGCGCGCGCCCTCGCCGTCCTTGACCACCTGGATGGCAAGCGCCTTCAGCACCTTGTTGAGCGCCCGGCGGAACGAGGCGAGCCGGCTGTCCGCCGGATCGGAAATGCGCGATGCGCCGCGCTTCTCGGCCGCGCCGGTCGCAAACAGCATCAGCGTGTCGCTGGTCGATGTATCGCTGTCGACCGTCACCGCGTTGAAGGTCTTGCCGACGCCCTTCGACAGCAGCGCCTGCAGCACCGGCGCGTCGATCGCCGCGTCAGTGGCCACGAAGGAGAGCATCGTCGCCATGTCCGGCGCGATCATGCCGGCGCCCTTGGCGATTCCGTTGATGGTGACGGCCACGCCGTCGATCTCGGCGCTGGCGGTCGCGTATTTGGGATACGTGTCGGTGGTCATGATGGCCTTGCCGGCCTCGGCCCACTGGTCCGGGCGTGCGTCGCGCGCCATCTCGTCCAGCAGGTGTGCGAAGCGGCCCGCGTCCAGCGGCTCGCCGATCACGCCGGTCGATGCCAGGAACACCTCGCCGGCCTTGCAGCCTACCGCCTTCGCCGCGGCGTCGCCGGTCATGGCGGTGGTCTCCCGCCCCTTCCTGCCGGTGAAGGCGTTGGCGTTGCCGGAATTGACCACCAGCGCTCGCGCCTTTCCGCCCGGCAGGTTCTGCCGGCAGAAATCGACCGGCGCCGAAGGACACTTGGAGCGGGTGAACACGCCGGCGGCCGTGGTGCCGGCGTCGAACACCATCAGCATCAGGTCGGTGCGGCCCTTGTACTTGATGCCGGCCTGGGCGGTGGCGATGCGCACCCCCTCGATCGCCGGCATCTTCGGATAGGATTTGGGTGCAAGCGGCGAGACGGTGTCGGACATCGGGCGGCTTCGGATCGCTGATAGAGCGAAGGGCGCCCCGTGCGCCCTTCCTGGTGATTCGTCTTATGGCTTGGCTTCGGCCGGCTTGTCGATTGCCTCGACGGAGGCTTTCAGCGCCGGATCGGCGATATCCACCTGCGCCGCGCCGCGAAGCGCCGCCGCCAGCTCGAAATACTTCTCGCGCAGCAGCAGCGAACGGATCTGCGTCCGCACCTGCTCGAATGCCGGCGGCTGCTGCGGGCGCTTGTCGGTGACCTTGATCACGTGGAAGCCGAACTGCGACTTGACCGGCTCCTTCGAGTGCTGGCCGACCTCGAGCGCCATCGCCGCCTGCTCGAATTCCGGCACCATGCGGCCGGGGCCGAAATAGCCGAGATCGCCGCCATCGGCGGCCGAGCCGTCCTTGGAGTTTTCCTTGGCGAGTTCGGCGAAGTCGCCGCCGGCGTCCAGCTTTGCGATGATCTCCTTCGCCTTGTCTTCCGAGTCCACCAGTATGTGCGACGCCCGAACCTCGTTGGTCGCCGGCTGCGCCGCGATCTCCTGGTCGTAGCGCGCCCGGATCGCCTCGTCGGTCACGGCGGCGGCAACCTTGTCGGAAACAAACTGGCTGTGCAGGGCCCGCAGCCGCAGAAACTCCATGCGGCGCTTGAACTCCGCGTCATCGGCGACCCCGGCCTTTTCGGACTCCGCGGCCATCAGGCGGATCTCGATCATGGCCGACAGCGCGGCGGCGCGCTTCTGGTCGGCGGGCAGCTGCGCGAACTGCGGGTCCAGCTCGGTCTCTGCCAGAGACAGCTCCGACTCCGTGATCGTCTGGCCGTTGACCGTGGCCACGACCTTGTCTTCCTGTGCCGCCGCGAGCCCCGCCGAGACAAGGACCGCGACCAGCGCCGCACCGGTCCCGACTGCAAGACGGCGGCTGAGCAAAGCGAACATGAACTGACTCCGGTTCGGTTTTGGAAAATGCATCCAGATCAGCCGGCCAGATAGTCCAAATGTGGCCGTTTTTTGCTGGCTGAGCCGGGTTCCGGCAGCGTTGACATCGCCGGGGCCCCCTCTTATCTGTCCTTCGTCTTTGCGTCCACAGGCCTTTTCGGACGCCTTCTGTGACACATGGGACCGCAAGGAGTTCCCGACGGCGGTTCCTGCCGGTCCGGCAATCTTCGCATCGAAAGGACCATTTGATGGTCAGTCTTGGCGCCATAGCCCGCAAAATCTTCGGCTCTTCAAACGACAGGCGCATTCGCGGGCTTCGGCCGCGTGTGGACCAGATCGGCGCGCTGGAGAGCGAGCTCAAGGGCTTGAGCGACGAGGCGCTTCGCGCGCGCACCGACGAATTCCGCAGGCAGATCGCCGAGGGAACCTCCCTGGACGACCTGGTAATCCCGGCCTTCGCGACCGTGCGCGAGGGCGCGCGCCGCGCGCTCGGCCTGCGCCCCTTCGACGTGCAGCTCATCGGCGGCATGGTGCTCCACCATGGCGGCATCGCCGAGATGCGCACCGGCGAAGGCAAGACCCTCGTGGCGACGCTTCCGGTCTATCTGAACGCGCTTGCCGGCAAGGGCGTGCACGTCGTCACTGTCAACGACTACCTGGCCCGCCGCGACAGCGAATGGATGGGTCGCCTCTACAAGTTCCTCGGCCTCACGGTCGGCGTGATCGTGCACGGCCTTTCCGACGACGAGCGCCGCGCCGCCTATGCCTGCGACGTCACCTACGCCACCAACAACGAGCTCGGCTTCGACTATCTGCGCGACAACATGAAGTACGACCGCGCCCAGATGGTCCAGCGCGGCCACAACTACGCGATCGTCGACGAGGTGGACTCGATCCTGATCGACGAGGCGCGCACGCCGCTCATCATCTCGGGCCCGGTCGACGACAAGTCGGACCTCTACACCTCTATCGACGCGCTTATCCCGGCCCTGGTCCCTTCGGACTACGAGATCGACGAGAAGCAGCGCACCGCGACCTTCACCGAGGAAGGCACGGAGAAGCTGGAGAACACGCTGCGCGAGCGCGGCATGCTCAAGGGCGACTCCCTCTACGACATCGAGAACGTGGCCATCGTCCACCATCTCAACAACGCGCTGAAGGCGCATCGCCTGTTCCAGCGCGACAAGGACTACATCGTCCGCAATGGCGAGATCGTCATCATCGACGAGTTCACCGGCCGCATGATGCCCGGCCGCCGCTATTCCGAAGGCCTGCACCAGGCGCTCGAAGCCAAGGAGCACGTGGCGATCCAGCCGGAGAACCAGACCTTCGCCTCGATCACCTTCCAGAACTACTTCCGCATGTACAGCAAGCTGGCCGGCATGACCGGCACCGCCGCCACCGAGGCCGAGGAGTTCGGCAACATCTACCGCCTGGACGTCAGCGAGATCCCGACCAACCTGCCCGTCGTGCGCCTCGACGAGGATGACGAGGTCTATCGCACGGTCGAGGAGAAGTTCCGGGCCATCGTCCGCGAGATCAAGGCCGCGCGCGACAAGGGCCAGCCCATCCTCGTCGGCACCACCTCGATCGAAAAATCCGAGTTCCTTGCCGAGCGGCTGCGCCAGGAAGGCGTCAGCGACTTCCAGGTCCTCAACGCCCGCCACCACGAGCAGGAAGCGCAGATCGTCGCGCAGGCCGGCGTGCCCGGCGCCGTCACCATCGCCACCAACATGGCCGGCCGCGGCACCGACATTCAGCTTGGCGGCAACGCCGACATGCGCATCGCCCACGAGCTGGGCGACATGCCCGAGGGCGAGGAGCGTGCGGCGAAGGAACAGGCGATCCGCGAGGACATTGCCCGGCTGAAGGAAAAGGCGCTTGCCGCCGGCGGCCTCTACGTGCTGGCCACCGAGCGCCATGAATCGCGCCGCATCGACAACCAGCTGCGCGGCCGCTCCGGCCGTCAGGGCGACCCCGGCCGCTCGAAATTCTACCTGTCGCTGCAGGACGACCTGATGCGCATCTTCGGGTCGGACCGCATGGACGGCATGCTGCAGAAGCTCGGCCTCAAGGAAGACGAGGCCATCATCCATCCCTGGATCAACAAGGCGCTGGAGAAGGCGCAGAAGAAGGTCGAGGCGCGCAACTTCGACATCCGCAAGAACCTGCTGAAGTTCGACGACGTCATGAACGACCAGCGCAAGGTGGTCTTCGAGCAGCGCCTCGAGCTGATGGACGGCGAAAACCTCACCGAGACCGTGACCGAGATGCGCCACGAGGTCATCGACGACCTCGTTGCCCGCCACATCCCCGAAACCGCCTATGCGGAGCAGTGGGATGCCGAAGGCCTCAAGGAAGCGGTGCGCGCCGGCCTCAATCTCGACCTGCCGGTCGACGAGTGGGTGAAGGAAGAGGGTATCGACGAGGCCGACATCCGCGAGCGCATCGTCGAGGCTGCCGACAAGGCCGCCGCTGACCGCGCCGAGCGCTTCGGCGCCGAGATCATGACCTATGTCGAGAAGACCGTCCTGCTGCAGACGCTCGACCAGCTGTGGCGCGACCATCTGGTCAACCTCGACCATCTGCGCTCGGTCGTCGGTTTCCGCGGCTATGCCCAGCGCGACCCGCTGCAGGAATACAAGACCGAGGCGTTCGAGCTGTTCCAGGCCATGCTTGGCAATCTCCGCCAGGTCGTGACCGGGCAGCTGATGCGCGTGGAACTGGTCCGTGAGGCAGCCGAAGCGCCGCCCCCGCAGGCCCCCGACGTCTTCGGCCAGCACATCGACGCGACCACCGGCGAGGACGATTTCGGCGACGGCGACGGCGATACGATGACGCTCGCCCGCACCGATGCGCGCGTCGTGCCCGCCGAGGAGCGCGATCCCGCCGATCCGTCCACCTGGGGCAAGGTTGGCCGCAACGAGGCATGCCCCTGCGGTTCGGGCAAGAAGTACAAGCATTGCCACGGCGCATACGCCTGACGGCGGCGCTCTGAAAGCTCAGATTTTGTCAGCGGCCGCCCTGCGCGGCCGCTTTCGCATGGTGCCTGTGCTCGATGGGGCGCCGTGTGCGGGCCCGGATCGTGCAGCTACTGGTCTGGCCCCGGCATGATCGCGCACTTGAGGATGGACCTCGGGTAGTTCGTCAGATACCCGAGCCGAACAGTTCGCCGGGGTCCTCGCCGTCCCAGGGAGCCGGCATGCCCGCCTCGCCGGCTCCGGCCTGCGGCAGCGGCATCCAGCACACCAGCTCGGGCTCGGCATAGGTGAAAATCTGGCCCGGCTGCGAATCCGCCGCCCGCCACCCCTCCATGCCCAGCTGGTCGGCCCTGGCCCAGTAGGCCACGTCCACCTCCGCCGGCCCCTGCTCCGTGGCTCGCGTGGTGACCAGTATGCGGGTGCCGTCCTTCGGCGCGTGCAGCATCGGACGCCAGCGTTCGCCTTCCATTACGCATCTCCTCCTGCCGTTTCCTCACCGGACCGGAAGGAAGCTTAGCCGCCGACAGGCCCGCGTCCAGCCGAAAACCGCCGGGAGCGGGCTGCTGACACCCAACCGTTTCTTAACGGCTGCCCGCTAAGCCTTGGCGCGACTGGTAACCGGAGTGTCCCGCGTGCGCTTTTCCGCTGCCACAACGGCCGGGCGTCTGCTGCCGCAGCGCATGGCCGAGCGCGCGCAGCCACTGCTGGACCGGGTCGACGCGGTCCTCAACGATCGCGGCGGCGCCGGAGAGGCCGGGCGCATCTCGGTCGTGGCCTTCGCCATCCGCATCGTCAGCGCGGTCATCGCCCTCGTCAGCCAGGTGCTGCTCGCCCGCTGGATGGGCAGCTTCGAATACGGCATCTTCGTGCTGGTCTGGGTGACGATGATCATCGTCGGTAATCTCTCCTGCCTGGGCTTCCACACCTCCGCCATACGGTTCATCCCCGAATACCGCGAGACCGGCAGGCTGGACGAACTTCGCGGCATCCTGTTGACCAGCCGCGTCTTCGTGCTCCTGGCGTCGACCTCGATAGCGCTCGCCGGCGCCGCCGGCGTCTTCCTGCTGTCGGACGTGGTGGAGTCCTACTATGTGCTGCCCTTCTATCTCGGGCTGATCTGCCTGCCGATGATCGCCCTGGCCGACATGCTGCAGGGCATCGCGCGCGCCAATGCTTGGACGATCTCGGCGCTGTCGTCGATCTACCTGGTGCGGCCGCTGCTCATCCTGGCCTTCATGGCGCTGGCCCTGTGGCTGGGTTATGCGCCCACCGCCCAGACCGCCATCCTCGCCTCGATAGCGGCGACATACCTGACCACGCTGCACCAGCTGGTCACGGTTGCAGCACGCATAGGCAGGCGCACGCCGCCCGGCCCGCGCAAGGCGGAATACCGGCTGTGGATCGCGGTCTCGCTGCCCATCTTCCTGGTAGAGGGCTTCTTCTTCCTGCTCACCAATGCCGATGTGCTGATGGTGGGCTTCTATCTCGACCCTCACGACGTCGCCGTCTACTACGCCACGGTCAAGGTGCTGGCGCTCGTGCATTTCGTCTACTTCGCGGTCAAGGCAGGCGTCGCCCAGCAATACGCCCAGCGCATGCACACGGATGGCCCCGAGGCGCTGGGTCGTTTCGCCCGCGCCACCGTGTCCTGGACCTTCTGGCCCTCGCTCGTGGTGGGGCTGGCGCTTCTGCTGCTGGGCAAGCCGCTGCTGGCGCTGTTCGGCCCCGGCTTCGAGGAAGGCTACGCGCTGCTGTTCGTGCTAGTCCCCGGCATCCTGGCGCGCGCAGCCGTAGGCCCGGCCGAAAGCCTGCTCACCATGACCGGGCACCAGAACGCCTGCGCGGCCATCTATTCCGCCGCGCTGGCGCTCAATATCGGCCTCAACGTGCTGCTCATCCCGCAATTCGGCCTGTGGGGGGCGGCGGCGTCCACCGCCATCGCCACGCTATTCGAGGCCGCCGCGCTCGCCGTCATGGTCTGGCGCAAGCACGGTATCGCCATGATCATCTTCGTCCCGCAGCTTTCGAGGGAGCCCAGCCCATGACGGTCGCGCCGATTCTGGAAGAACTGAGGGGCGCCCCCCGCGACGCGGCGCAGCCCGGCGGCGAGGCCTTGCGCGGGCGCGCGGAGGTCGCGCCCGAAGACCGGGTTGCGCGCACGCTGGCGATCTATCCCGCCTCCGCCGGCTTCGACCTGGTGGAGGAGCTTGACTATCTGTGCGCGCGCTCGGTCGAGCCGAACATTTTCTTCAACCCGCGCTTCCTGGCGCCTGCCATGCCGCGGCTGGAGGACAAGGAGATCCGCCTTGCCGTCATCCGCGACGACGAGGCGCGGCGCAGCCGCCTGCGGCTGCTCGTTCCGTTCTCGGTCGAGAAGCCGCCGGTGCCGTTCGGGGTGCCGATCATGCGGGCCTGGTCGAGCCCCTTCGGCCCGCTCGGCACGCCGCTGGTGGACCATGACGATCCCGAGGCCGTGATCGGCGACTTCTTCTCGCTGCTGGGGCGCAGGCACCTCAAGCTGCCGCGCGTCTTCGTCCTGCCCGAAGTCCGCCTCGACGGCCCGTTCGCGGCCATCCTCAGCTCCTTCGCCGCCGGCAGCAACCTTACCCTGGTCACCACCGGCCAGGCCGAGCGCCCGTTCCTGCAGAGCAACCTCGAAGGCGACGACTACCTGAAGCAGGCGCTGCGCCCGCACCACCTGCGCGAGTTCCGCCGGCTGCGCCGGCGGCTGGAGGAGACCGGCCGGGTCGAGCACCATGTCGCCCGCACCGCCGCCGAGATACGCCTCGGCGTCGAGGCGTTTCTCAGCCTTGAGGCGGCCGGCTGGAAAGGGCGCGAGCGCTCCGCGCTTGCCACCGACCGCTATCGCGCCGCCTTCGCGCGGGAAGCCGTGCACCGGCTTGCCGAGCGCGACCTGTGCCGCATCCACACGCTCACGCTCGACGGCAAGGTCATCGCCTGCCTCATCGTCTTCATCGAATCCGGCATCGCCTACACGTGGAAGACGGCCTATGACGAGGCCTACTCCGCCTATTCGCCGGGCACGCTGCTGATGCTCGACGTGACGCGCTACCACCTCGACGACCCCAACATACTCGGGACCGATTCCTGCGCGGTGGAGAACCATCCGGTGATGAGCCGCATCTGGACCGAGCGCCGCCCGGTCGGAACGCTGGTCGTGGCGCTCGCCCCGGAGGCCGACAGGCTGGCCCGCCAGGCCGCTTCGCAGCTCCACCTGTACGAGGAGACGCGCAATTTCGCACGCCGCATGCGGGCCAGGCTGCGCGGACTGCTGAGGCGCTGAGGGGACGGGCCGACGCGAAGACTGCGGCGGGCTCTCAGCCCGCTCTGCGCGCCTCGTCAGCTCCCACCCAGTTGTCCAGCTTCTCCAGCAGCGCCTTGGGGCTGATCGGCTTCGACAGATAGTCGTCCATGCCGGCCTCGATGCAGCGCTCGCGGTCGCCCTTCAGCGCATGCGCCGTCACGCCCACGATGGGAACGTGGCGGCCCGACCGCGCCTCCAGCTCACGAATGGCGCCCGTCGCCTCCAGCCCGTTCATACCCGGCATCGACACGTCCATGAGGATCATGCGCGGCTGCAACTCCTTGTAGGCCTCGACCGCCAGCTGGCCATTGCCGACGATGTGGAACCGGTAAGGCGTGTCGGCGAGGATCTGGGTGAACACCAGCTGGTTCACCTCATTGTCCTCCGCCACCAATATGTCGAGCGTGCTCGACTGCACCGCAGCAGCCTTCGCCGCCGAAACCTGTTCCATCGGCGCCACCACGGGCGCCGGCGCAGGGGCAGCGGCGGGCGCTGCCGGCCGCATGGCCGGCTGGGCCGGGTGGTCCGCCGCGGCAGCCGGTATCGGCCCGGCGGCTCGGGGCAGCGGGGCAGGCACAGCCGCCTGGCGCGACCGCCTCTTCTGGATCGCGGAAACCAGCGTCTCCAGCAGCAGCGACGAGCGCACCGGCTTGATCAGCTGCGCGTCGATGCCGAGGTCGCGATGGTGCGCGTTGGTGATCGACTGGTCGACCGAGGTGAGCAGGACGATCGGGACGTCCGAGATACCGGCGGTGGAGCGGATGACCCGCGCCACCTCCGCTCCGGTCATCTCCGGCATCTGGTAGTCGAGGACGACGCAGTCGACCCCCACGCCGAAAGATGCGGCAGCCTTCAGCACCTCGATGCCCACCGGCCCGCTCTCCGCCGCGCAGGCGTCGAACCGCCACGAGGCCATCTGCTCGGTGAGGATGGCCCTGTTGACCGAATTGTCGTCGACGATGAGGACGCGTGCGCCTGTGACATCCATTGGCGTGATCCTTTCCACGTCCGGGCGGCCCGTGTGTTCGAGTTCCACGCTGAACCAGAAGGTCGATCCCTCGCCCTCCACGCTTTCGACGCCGACCTTGCCGCCCATCAGCTCGACCAGGCGCGAGGTGATGGCGAGGCCGAGCCCGGTGCCCTCGTGCCGGCGCGTCGAAGACGCGTCGACCTGGCTGAACTTCTCGAACACCAGCTGCAGCTTGTCGGCCGGTATGCCTATGCCCGTGTCCTGCACGGCGATCTTGAGCTGCGTCGAGGCGCCGACATCCTGGCCCGTCACTTCCACCAGCACATGCCCGCGGTCGGTGAATTTCACCGCATTGCCAAGCAGGTTGGTGATGATCTGGCGGATGCGGCCCACATCGCCGATGAAGGTGTGGTGCAGGCCCGGCTCAACCCGCACGATGAGCTCCAGGTCCTTCTCCTTGGCCCGCGTCGACACCAGCGTCGCCACGTCCTCGATCGCCTCGGTGAGGTTGAACGGCGCCGGGTCGAGCACAAGCTGGCCGGCGTCGATCTTGGAGAAGTCGAGGATGTCGTTGATGATGGTCAGCAGCGCGTTGCCCGACTTCATGATGATGTCGATGAAGGTGCGCTGCTTGTTGTCCAGATCGGTCTTCGACATCAGCTCGGCCATGCCCAGCACGCCGTTCATCGGCGTGCGGATCTCGTGGCTCATGTTGGCCAGGAATTCGGACTTCGCGCGGTCGGCCAGGATCGCCTTCTTGCGCGCCTCCTCCAGCTCCGCTTCGCGCCGCTTCAGCTCGGTGATGTCGGTGGTCGACCCTATCAGGTAGGTCGACCCGTCGCTTGCCTGGAAGGCGCTCTTGCGCGCCATCTGGTGGCGCACCGTACCGTCCGGATGGGTGACGATCTCCTCCGCCTCCACCATCCGGGCGGCGCGCAGCACCTCGCGGTCGGCCTCCATCAGGGCCTCGCCCTCCTCGCCGAACACCTCCGCGTCGGTGCGGCCGAGCGCGTCCTCGCCATAGCCGGTGAGGTCGCACCAGCCCTGGTTGACATACATCAGGCGCAGGTCCGGCTTCTTGGCGTAGATCGCCACCGGCACGTTGTCGATCAGGGTGCGGAATATCTCGTTCTCGCGCATGCTCTCGCGCAGCGCGATCTCGCGTTCCTTCATTTCGGTGATGTCGATCCGCACGCCCACGAAGAAGCCCTCGGGCGTGCGCGTGTCGATCACCTTGAACCAGCGCCCGTCGCCGTTCTGCCGCTCATATTCGGCGTGGTCGACGTGGTATCGCTCGAGATAGCCCTCGATCCAGGCCTCGCGGTCGCGGTCGTAGAGCTCGTCGAGCTCGCGGTCGCCGCTGTTGCGGAAATAGCCGGCGCCGTGCGCGGCCTCCAGCGCTTCGCGCAGCGTGCTGCCCTGCCGCATGGCCGGCGCCAGCGCCGGAAACACGTCGAATATCTTGGGATTGCCGGAGACGTAATTGTCGTCGCGGTCGTACACGATAACGGCCGCCGGCAGCGAGTTCAGCACGCTCTCGAACTGTGCCCGGGCGTCGCTCGCCTCGCGCTCGCGCCGCTTCATCTCCGTCACGTCAAACACCGTGCAGGCGACGTAGTCCTTGCCGGTCGAGGTGCGCACCTTGTTCTTGCGCACGATGCGCGACCGGGCAGCGCCGTCGAACTCGAAATCCTCCTCGACCTCGTATGGCTGCCCCGTTTCCAGCACCGCGCGTTCGGTTGCCTCGAATTCCGCCGCCAGCCGGGGATCGCCGAAATCTCCGGCCCGGCGGCCGATCATCGCCGACGGCTCGGCGCCGAACATCTCGGCGAATGCCTTGTTCACCAGCACGAAATCCAGATTCTCGTCCTTCACGAAGACCGGGTCTTCGAGGCTGTCGATCGTGGCCTTGGCGAGCTTCGCCTGCTCCAGCGCGTGGCCGAGTTGGGCTTCGCGCTCCTTCATCTCGGTAATGTCGTAATACGAGATCAGCCGTTTCCCGCCCGACAGGCTGGTGACGGAATAGATCATCGTGCAGCCATCGGCGCGGCGGAACTCACGCGGTGGCGTGTCGCCTGCCCTGATCTCGGACAGGCGCCGCTCGACATAGGGCTCCCACTCGCTGTCCGACACCTCGTAGATGCCGTTGTGCCGGTTCACGTCCATGAGTCGGCGGAAATGGCTGCCCACGGGCACGTCATCCGGCGTCACCTTCCAGATCGAATAGAAGGCACGGTTGATGATCTCCGCCTGAAGATCGCTGTCGAGCACCACCACGCCCATCTGCATGATGTCGATGGTGCGCGTCAGGTCCGACGACAACAGCTCGCTGGACGCCTTGGCGCGCGCCAGTTCCTCCTCGCGCGTCTTCAGGTCAGTGATGTCGGTGCAGATGCCGATCGTGCCGCCGTCTTCGGTGCGGATCTCGCGGTGCATGCAGAAACGGCCGTCCGCGAAGGACACGACCTGCTCCCACTGCGCATTGTCGCGGCGCTTCGCCAGTACCTCCTCGCACCACTCGTCCACGGGCGTGCCGCGGGTCGCGAACACGCCGCGCTCGGCCCCTGCTCGGACCAGGCGCTCGAAGCCGATGCCGGGACGGATCACGTCCTCGAGCCCGGCATACATGTCGACCATGGCGTCGTTGTAGAGAACCAGCTTGTCGTCCGCGTCGTAATAGCTGAACGCGTCGTGCATCGCGTTCAGCGCGGCCATCAGCTGCTCGGCATGGCTTTTGCCGGCGTCCACGTCGTGGACGAGGCGCTCGCGGCTCTGCTTCAGCGACAGCGCCCGCCGCGTCTCGCGCAGCTCGTCCAGCGCCTCCACCATGGCGGTCACGTTGCGGCCGCTGCCGGTATACCCCGCGAAGTCGCCGTTGCGGTCGAAGCGCGGAAAGCCGGAAACGCTCACCCATCGGCAATTGTCGGTCGGCTTGGCCACTTCGTAGATGAAGTCGCGGAACGGGCGCAGCGCCTTCAGGTCGGCGACATGGGCGGCGTATTGCTTGTTGTCGCGGGCGGAAGTGGAGAAGAAGTCGAACCAGGATTTGCCCAGCGCGCGGGCGGGCTTGAGGCCGGTCGCGGCCTCCACCGATTCGGAAAAATAGATGAAATGGTGATTGGCGTTGCTTTGCCATATCCAGTCGGCGCCGGCTTCCACGAGCTGCTCGAGCTCGCTCGGGCTGAAGCGCGCATGCGAAGTGTCCAGCGTCGCGACGTTTGTCTCGACGGCTTCTTCCTCCGGCGCGGCTGCTTCTTTCGCAGCCGGCGTGGCCCCCTTACCGCTTACGGTCAAATGCCAAACCTCCCCGCGGATAGCGCAGGAAGTGTGCCGGACAAGCATTAACGATTAACTAAGCTTAACGCCTGACTGCCCAAGCCTTGGGCATCTGCAAGAACTTGCAGCTAATACTTTCGTATCGGGGGAGGAGGTTGGTACGCCCACGGGGAATCGAACCCCGGTTTGCGCCGTGAGAGGGCGCCGTCCTGACCGCTAGACGATGGGCGCAGATCAAGTGGGCCGGATATATGATGGAATTTTCCGGATTGCAACCGCCCGCACGGTTCAATCCTGACGCAGTTCGCAGGACCGGCCGGCAGACCTCAGCGTTTCGGCTCTATCAGGTCCCACAGATTGCCGTGGAGGTCGCTGAAAACCGCCACGGTGCCATAGGCCTCGCGCCGCGGCGTCTCCCTGAATTCCACGCCGCGCGACAGCATGGCGGCGTGGTCGCGGTCGAAATCGTCCGTCTCCAGGAACAGGAAGACCCGACCACCGGACTGGTTGCCGATCGCCGCCTGCTGCGCCGCGCCCGAAGCCTGGGCAAGCAGCAGCCGCACGCCGCCCTCCGGCCCGACGACGACCCAGCGCTTGCCGGGTCCGAGCGGGGTGTCCTCGATCAGCCTGAAGCCGAGCTTCTGCGTGTACCAGGCGATCGCCTCGTCATAATCGGCGACGAGCACGCTGACCGTGGTGATCGCGCGGGCCATGGTCACGGCTGGCCGCCGCCGATGTCGAAGCGGCCGCTCATACGCCGCTCCCCCATGTCGTAGAGAAAGATCGCCTGCCGGCCGTCGGTGAACTCGACCTGCAGCGTCAGCTGGTTTCCGGACACCGCATGCGACAGCACGCGAGCGCCGGGCGGTAGCGCGATGCGTCCTTCCGCAAACGCCTCGCCGCTGGGCACCACGCCGGCTGCGGTTTCGGGCGCGGCGGGCGCGGAGGCGTTCATCCGATAGACAAGCGCCCCCACCACCGCCATAAGCGCGATGAACAGGATGCCGAGATTGATGCCGATGAAGCGCACCAGCCTGCGCCGCACCCGCTCTACAGCGGGGTCGAGCGGCTTGTCCGCGCTTTCGTCGTCCAACGGCTTGGTCATGTCGCCACCCGGTCCCGCCAAATGAGCGCCCCTGATACAGAAGCGGCCGCGGCATTGAAAGAGTATTGGACCGACGAGGCCGCGTCGGGCGCGCGGCTCGACCAGTGGCTGGCGGCCGCCCTCGGCGGCGACTTCTCCCGCAACCGCGTGCAGGCGCTGATCCGCGAGGGCGCTGTGGCGGTCGATGGCCGTGCGACGACGGAGCCGAAGCGCAAGCTGGCCCCCGGCCAGCAGGTCACCGTCGCCGTGCCGGAGCCGGAGCCGGCCGCACCGGCCGGCGAGGACATTCCGCTCGACATACTCTACGAGGACGACCAGCTGATCGTGATCGACAAGCCGGCGGGGCTGGTCGTCCATCCCGGCGCCGGCAACTGGACCGGCACGCTGGTCAACGCGCTCATCCACCACTGCGGCGACAGCCTGTCGGGCATTGGCGGCGTCAGGCGCCCCGGCATCGTGCACCGCCTCGACAAGGACACCAGCGGCGTGATGGTGGTCGCCAAGACCGACCAGGCGCACCGCGCCCTTTCGGAAGCCTTTGCCGATCATGGCCGCTCGGGCAGCCTGGAGCGTGCCTACATGGCGCTGGTATGGGGCGCCCCGCCCCGCCAGGCCGGCAGCATCGACGCGCCGCTCGGCCGCGCCGCCGACCGCGTGCGCCGCGCTGTGGTGAGCGAGGGGCACCCCGACGCCCGCCATGCGGTGACGCATTTTTTCGTGCGGGAGCGTTTCGGCGGCGACCCGAAGGCCGGGCCGCTGGCTTCGCTGGTCGAATGCCGGCTGGAAACCGGCCGCACCCACCAGATCAGGGTGCACATGGCCCATATCGGCCACCCGCTGGTCGGCGACCGCGACTACGGGCAGGCCTTCCGTACCAAGGCGAACCGCCTGCCGCAGCCGCTCGCGACCAAGGTCCAGGCCTTTCACCGGCAGGCGCTGCATGCGTTTCTGCTCGCCTTCGAGCATCCGGCCACGGGCAGGCTGATGCGCTTCGAAAGCCCCATGCCGCCGGACATGGCGGAACTAGTCGACGGGTTTCGCGGTTTGTGATACAAGATTGCAGGAACGTGCGCCGGGCTAGCCCGGCCCCGAAACGAGGGCCTGACCGGCCCATTGTTCACCAAAGCGTGACATAGCGTTTCAGATCGTCACCGTACGTGCAATCGCCACAATCGTTCCTATATAACACTTCGGCGCGAAGCGCCTTACGGCGGTCGCGTCCAATCCAGACCCGCCTGATCAGGGGGTTTTCGGACATAAAGGAGGGTGCTTTATGGCCCAGTCACTACCAAGCATAGTTTCCGGAGAAGGCGGGCTTTCCCGCTATCTCGAGGAAATCCGCAGATTTCCGATGCTGCAGCCGCAGGAGGAATACATGCTCGCGAAGCGTTTCGCCGAGCATCAGGACCCCAAGGCTGCGCACAGGCTCGTCACCAGTCACCTTCGGCTCGTGGCGAAGATCGCCATGGGCTATCGCGGCTACGGCTTGCCGATCGGCGAGGTGATCTCGGAAGGCAATGTCGGCCTCATGCAGGCCGTCAAGAAATTCGAGCCGGAGCGCGGTTTCCGCCTCGCCACATATGCCATGTGGTGGATCAAGGCCGCGATCCAGGAATACATCCTGCGTTCGTGGAGCCTCGTGAAGATGGGCACCACGGCCAACCAGAAGCGGCTGTTCTTCAACCTGCGCAAGGTGAAGGGCAAGATCCAGGCGCTCGACGAGGGCGACCTGAAGCCCGACCAGGTGGCCGAGATCGCGACCCGTCTCAACGTGAGCGAGGAAGAGGTCGTCTCGATGAACCGCCGGCTGTCCGGCGACGCGTCGCTGAACGCGCCGATCCGCGCCAGCGAAGGCGAATCGGGCGAATGGCAGGACTGGCTCGTCGACGATCATGACAGCCAGGAAGACATGCTCATCGAGCAGGACGAGCTCGACAACCGCCGCAGCATGCTGTCCGGCGCGATGTCCGTTCTGAACGACCGCGAGCGGCGAATCTTCGAAGCCAGGCGGCTTTCCGATGAGCCGCTGACGCTCGAGGAGCTTTCGGCCGAGTTCGACATCAGCCGCGAGCGCGTGCGCCAGATCGAGGTGCGCGCCTTCGAGAAGGTGCAGGACGCGGTCATGGCCGCCGCCAAGCGGCAGGCGCAGGCCCTGCGCACGATCGAGGCCGAGCCGGCCTGAGCCGTGTCCCGGCAACGAAGTACCGGTAATGGAAAACCGGTGATGCAGACAGAAACGGCCGCCCATGGGGCGGCCGTTTTCGTTTCTGGGTGCGCGCTGCCGCGCCTCAGCCGCTCGACGCGTTCTGCCAGGCCTGCATGGCCTCCTGGAAGATGCGGTCGCCGGGCACGCCCTTTTCCATCGTGACCAGGGCGCGGCGTCCCGAGCGGTAGACGATCGGGATGTCGATCCAGCTCTGGCGCAGCAGCAGCTGCAAATTCTGTTCCTGCTCCGCCTGGCCGTCGCTCAGCGCCACGAGGAAATAGCCGTCGGCGATGCGGGCCGGCATTCCGATCAGCGGGCTGCCGGGCGCAGCTTCCGAATTCTTCAGCGCGATGCGGAGCACGCTGTCGATGCCGCCGCCCTCGAACGTGCCCGAGGTCAGGAAGATCATCTCCACGATGTGGCTGGCGGGCAGCGTCTTGTCGCCGTTGCGGCGGATCGTCATGCGCAGCTGCATATCCTTGCCGGGCACCGTCACCTCGGCGCGGATGGCGGGCTCGGGCGGAAGGTCGCCGCCCGGCGATTCCTGCACCAGCGACCAGACCGTCGTGCCGTTTTCGGCCGAGCCCTCGGCAACGTTCGTGCGCTCCTCGTAGAAGATGGCGCGCTGGCCCACGGGCAGCGCCTGGTCGGCTTGCGGGGCCGGCTGCGCGGGGGTCGCGCCGCCGGCGGTCGTGCCTGTCTGTTCCGCCGGCGCCGCCTCGGGCACCTGCGTCGCCGCCGCCAGCGAGGTGCCCTCGCCGATCGAATCGGCTCCGCCCGCCGGACCTTCGTCGACTTCCTGTCCGTTCTCGGTCAGCCGCTGGGTGAACTTCACCACGTCTTCCGCCGCGGCTGGCTGTCCGCCCGCTGCGGGCTGCTCGGCCTGCGGCGCAGCCGCGACGTCTGCCGGCGGCGCCGTTTCCGGCTCGGCCGATGCGGCGGGTCCAGGCGCCGTCGTGTCGGCATCGCCCGCGACGGGGCCACCGCCCAGTCCGAACAGGCTGCCGAACTCGGCGCGGTTGAGCCAGATGCCGTATCCACCGGCGATGACGACCAGCACCACCAGCGCCGCCGCGATCATGCCGCCGCTGACGCGCCGTCGTCCGGCGGTCGCACCCGCCGGCGACAGCCTTGCTGCTTCCGGCTTCCTATCTCCGGCCAGCGGCCGGGCGAGCGCAGGCTCGGGCCGCTTTACCGGCGCGATCGGCGTCAGCGAATCCTGTGCCGTGTCGGCAATATCCGCCGTTTCATACGGCTCGGCTGGTTCCGCCGGCTCATCCACGGGCGTGTGGGCAGGCGCGACGGGCGCTAGTCCTATGGGGGCCGCATTCTCTGCCGGCCGGATGTCGGTGAAGCGCGTCTCGCTGATCTGCGGCGCGACAGGGGCCGAGCCCAGCCCAGCAAGCACGCTCTCGAAATCGTCCGGCGCTTCGAGCGCGCTCGCATAACTTGTTTCGACCGCCTTGATCGCGTCCTCGAGCGCCTTGTGCTGGCGTTCCACCACGATGCGGGAGGGCGGCGGATCGATAGCCGCCAGCTTGGTCGCGACGGTGTCCCGCGCCTTCCGGTAGACCTTTTCCCGCATTGCGGGCGTGTTTTCGCTCAGGCCGTCGATCGTCTTTTTCAATATGGCGACGAAATCTGCCATTCTCTATTCACCTGTGCTCCAGCGCGCCCGCAGCGATGTCTTGCCATTCCGCAAGCGGGCGCGAGCCTAGTCTTGAAAGGGGTCGGTCACAAGTATCGTGTCGTCCCGCTCGGGGCTGGTCGAAAGCAGCGCCACCGGGGCGCCGATCAGTTCTTCGACATACCTGACGTACTTCACCGCCTGCGCCGGAAGTTCGGACCAGCTGCGCGCGCCGGCTGTGCTGTCCTTCCAGCCTTCCAGCGTCTGGTAGATCGGCTCCACCCGCGCCTGGGCGGCCTGGCTGGCGGGCAGGTAGTCGATCTTCTCGCCGTCGAGCATGTAGCCGGTGCAGACGTTGATCTCGTCCAGGCCGTCCAGCACGTCGAGCTTCGTCAGCGCGATGCCGTGGATGCCGTTCACCGCCACAGCCTGGCGCACCAGCACGGCGTCGAACCAGCCGCAGCGGCGCTTGCGCCCGGTCACCGTGCCGAATTCATGGCCGCGGGTACCGAGATACTCGCCCACCTCGTTGTCCTGCTCGGTCGGGAACGGCCCCTCGCCCACGCGCGTCGTGTAGGCCTTGGTGATGCCGAGCACGTAGCCGATCGTGCCCGGTCCCACGCCGGAGCCCGCCGCGGCCTGGCCGGCGACGGTGTTCGACGAGGTGACGAACGGGTAGGTGCCGTGGTCGATGTCCAGCAGCGTGCCCTGCGCGCCCTCAAAGAGGATCCTGCTGCCGCCGCGCCGGGCGTCGTCCAGCAGCTTCCAGACCCTGTCCATGTAGGGCAGCACGGTCCCGGCCACCGATGTCAGCTCGTCCATGATCGTTCCGTGCGCGACTTCCGCATGGCCGAGCCCGCGGCGCAGCGCATTGTGGTGCGTCAGCAGCCGGTCCACCTTCGCGTCCAGCGTGTCCAGATCCGCCAAATCCATCACCCGGATTGCCCTGCGTCCGACCTTGTCTTCGTAGGCCGGCCCGATACCCCTTCGGGTGGTTCCGATCTTCGTGCCCGAACTGGACGCGGCGTCCTCGCGGAAACCGTCCAGCTCGCGGTGCAGCGACAGGATAAGCGCGGTGTTTTCGGCGATTTTCAGGCGGTCCGGCCCGATTTCGACGCCAAGGTCGCGCATGCGGTTCAGCTCGGTCGCAAATGCATGCGGATCGAACACCACGCCATTGCCGATGATCGACAGCTTGCCCGGCCTCACCACGCCCGACGGCAGCAGCGAAAGCTTGTAGACCTTGCCGTCGACGACCAGCGTATGGCCGGCATTGTGCCCGCCCTGGAAACGCACCACCACGTCGGCGCGCTCCGACAGCCAGTCGACGATCTTGCCCTTGCCTTCGTCGCCCCACTGCGAACCGACGACCACCACATTGGCCATGAAGATATTCTCCCGCGGCGCGGCCATGCCGCGCAAAACCCTGTTACGGTGGCTCTATAACCGTAGCCGGCACCGCGCGCGACCCTTTCCATGCGTTTGCGCGCCGAGCCTTGCGAATTCCCCTGTTTACTTGGCTGGTGGCGTCCTCTAGGGCCAAGCCTCGTCGCTCGACGCTCGTGTCGACATGAGGTCGTCTCCGCGAATGCACCGCCAGGCCTATCTGCTGCTTCTTCTGACCACCCTGTTCTGGGGTGCCAATGCCATCGCCGGCAAGCTGGCGGTCGGGCATGTATCGCCGATGCTGCTCACCACCTTCCGGTGGGCGATGGCGCTGGCGGTCATGGCTGCGATCGGCCTGCCCCACCTGCGCCGCGACTGGCCGGTCGTGCGCCGCCACCTGCTGCTGCTTTTTGCGCTGGGCGCGGTCGGCTTCGCGCTCTTCAACGCCACCATGTACAGCGCGCTGACCTACACCTCCGCGATCAATGTATCGATCGAGCAGGCAGGCATGCCGATGGTCATCTTCCTGGCAAACTTCCTGCTGTTCTCGATGCGCGTGAGCTTCGCCCAGATTTTCGGCTTCGTGCTGTCGCTGGTCGGCATCGCGGTCACCGCCAGCCATGGCGAGCTTGCCCGCCTGGCAGAGCTTGACGTCAATCTCGGCGACGCCTTGATGATCCTGGCGCTGCTTTTCTACGGCGGCTACACGGTGGCGCTGCGCTACCGCCCGCAGATTTCCTGGCAGAGCACCATGCTGGTGCTGTCGGCATCGGCGCTTGTCACCTCGCTGCCTTTCGCGGTCTGGGAAGTTGCCGCCGGAAGCGCGGTCTGGCCCGACGCTCAAGGCTGGGCGTTGGCGGCCTTCACCGCCATCTTCCCGTCGATCCTGAGCCAGAGCTTCTACATACGTGGCGTTTCGCTGATCGGCTCCAACCGCGCCGGGCTTTTCATCAACCTCGTGCCGCTGTTCGGCACCGTCCTCGCCATCATGTTCCTCGGCGAGGCCTTCTATTCCTACCACGCGATCGCGATCGTGCTGGTGCTCGGCGGTATCTGGATCGCCGAGCACAGCGGAAGAAAGATGGCCGGGGCCGGGGCCTGAGCGGCGCTGCCGGCCTTACGCGGCCTCGCGGCAAGTGCTCAGCTCCTTGCGCCGCCCGGTCCGTCGCCGGACTGGCGGGTGAAGCGCATCACCCAGTTGCGCTCCCAGGTGCGGCCGCCATCGGTGGACATCGCCTGTTCCCAGACCGGGCTTGGCTGTGACGTCCACAGGAAGCGAACCTTCACCGGCACCCCGCCTTCCATGTCGTCGCCGATGAAAGTGCCGACCCCGTTTTCGAACCGGCCGACGGTGGGCGGAAACAGCCTGTGGCTCTTCGTGTCCGACCAGTAGATCGACCACAGCCCGGTGGCGGGATCGTAGAGACGCAGCGTCATGCCCGTGAAGCCGCGCTCGGGCACGAACATCTGGTCGAGATTGCCGCCATGCACCCCGTTGGGGTCCGGCATCACCTTCTCGACCCGGGAGGTGGCGGGAAAATGCTGCCAGTCGTCGGAGCCCGCCAGCCGCTGCGCAAGATACTCGTTGGCGATGTTCCACTGGCCGATCAGGAAATCGAAATCGTCGAAGCCGGACATGCGTTCCTCCCTTTGTATGCCCCCTCATACGACATCGCTCCTGCCACCTGAGTGTCAGGAGGAATCCGCCGCTTCCCGAATGTGAAAAGGGGCGCGGCCAAGCCGCGCCCCCCCGGGGGGTCGCCTTGGGAGGCTGTGTTCAGGCTGCGACGTCGAAATGCAGCGGCTTGGCCGACTGGATGAGCTTGTTGGCGCGCAGTTCGGCCAGCACCGCCTGCGGGAACGGCTCGTCCAGATAGAGGAGCGCGATGGCGTCCCCGCCGGGATGGTCGCGGCCGAGCTGGAAGTTGGCGATGTTGACGCCCGACCTGCCGCAGATCGTGCCGAGCAGGCCGATGATGCCCGGCGCATCGGGATTGGTGGTGTAGAGCATGTGCTCGCCCACCTCGGCATCGAGGTTGATGCCCTTGATCTGGATGAAGCGCGGCTTGCCGTCGGAGAAGCATGTGCCGGCGATGGTGCGGGTCATCCGTTCGGTCGTGACCTTGATCATGATGTAGCCGTCGAAGACGCCCGACTTGTCGCGCTTCACCTCCGACAGCATGATGCCACGCTCCTTGGCCATGATGGGGGCAGACACCATGTTGACGTCGGCGACCTGCGGGCGGATGAGCCCCGCCAGCGCCGCCGAGATGAGGGCCCTGGTGTTCATCTCCGCCGTGGCGCCGTCGAAGATGATCTCCACCGCCTTGATCGGCTCGTCGGTCACCTGCCCCACAAAGGCGCCCAGCACCTCGGCCAGCTTCACGAACGGCTTGAGCCGCGGCGCCTCTTCGGCGGTGATCGAGGGCATGTTGATGGCGTTGGAGACCGCGCCCTTGATGAGGTAGTCCGACATCTGCTCTGCCACCTGCAGCGCCACGTTCTCCTGCGCTTCCGTGGTGGCCGCACCCAGATGCGGGGTGCACACGACGTTGTCCATGCCGAAGAACGGGCTCTCCGTCGCCGGTTCCACCTCGAACACATCGATCGCGGCGCCCGCCACCTTGCCGCCCTTCAGCCCGGCCACCAGGTCGGCCTCGACGATCAGCCCGCCGCGCGCGCAGTTGATGATGCGCACGCCCTTCTTCATCTTGGCGATCGCATCGGCGTCGATGATGTTCCTGGTCCTGTCGGTCAGCGGCGTGTGCAGGGTGATGAAGTCGGCCCGGGCGAAAAGCTCGTCCAGCTCCACCTTCTCGACGCCGAGTTCGGCGGCGCGTCCTTCGGAAAGGAAGGGGTCGAAGGCGACGACATGCATCTTCAGACCGACGCCGCGCATGGCCACGATCGAGCCGATATTGCCGCAGCCGATCACGCCCAGCGTCTTGCCGGTGATCTCCACGCCCATGAAGCGGTTCTTCTCCCACTTGCCGGCATGTGTGGAGGCGTTGGCCGCCGGCAGCTCGCGCGCCACCGCGAACATCATGGCGATGGCGTGCTCGGCCGTGGTGATCGAATTGCCGAAAGGCGTGTTCATGACGATGATGCCGCGACGCGAGGCCGCCGGAATGTCGACATTGTCGACGCCGATGCCGGCCCGGCCGATCACCTTGAGGTTGGTCGCTGCGGCGATCAGCTTCTCGGTGACCTTGGTGGCCGAGCGGATCGCCAGCCCGTCATACTGGCCGATGATGGAGAGCAGCTTCTCCTTGTCCTTGCCGACATCGGGCAGGTAATCCACCTCGACGCCGCGATCGCGGAAGATCTGCACGGCGGTTTCGGAAAGCTTGTCGGATACGAGAACGCGGGGCGCCATGAAGGCCTCCTTCGTTGGTCTGGGAAAATGGAAAGCGCGGCCGCCGATCCCCGGCGGCCGGGAAGTATCAGGCAGCTGCCTTGAGCGCCGCCTTCTGCTGGGCGAAGGCCCAGTCGAGCCACGGCATCAGCTTCTCCAGGTCGGAAGCCTCGACCGTCGCGCCGGCCCAGATGCGCAGGCCCGGAGGCGCGTCGCGATAGTGGCCGATGTCGTAGGCCACGCCCTGCTTGTCCAGCGCCGAAACCATGCCCTTGGCGAAATCGGCCTGCGCCTCGGGCGAAAGCGCCGTGACCGCCGGATCGACGATGGAGAGGCACACGGAAGTGTTGGAGCGCGTCGCCGGATCGACCGCGAGGTGGCCGAGCCAGCCGCACGTCTGGACGAAGCGATCGATGGCGGCGAAGTTTGCGTCGGCGCGCGCGATCAGCCCGTCCAGCCCGCCGACCCGCTTCGCCCAGCTCAGCGCGTCGACATAGTCCTCCACGCACAGCATGGAGGGCGTGTTGATCGTCTCGCCCTTGAAGATGCCTTCGATCAGCTTGCCGCCAGAGGTCAGGCGGAAGATCTTCGGCAGCGGCCACGCCGGCTTGTAGGTTTCCAGCCGCTCCACGGCGCGCGGGCTGAGGATCAGCATGCCGTGCGCGGCCTCGCCGCCCAGCACCTTCTGCCAGGAGAAGGTGACGACATCGAGCTTCGGCCAGTCGAGGCGCTGCGCAAAGGCTGCGCTGGTTGCGTCGCAGATGGTCAGGCCCTTGCGGTCGGCGGGGATGAAATCGCCGTTCGGAACCCGCACGCCGGAGGTGGTGCCGTTCCAGGTGAACACGACATCGCGGTCGAAATCGATGCTGGCTAGGTCCGGCAGCTTGCCGTAGTCGGCCTCGATCTTGCGCGCTTCGGCAAGCTTGAGCTGCTTGACCACGTCGGTCACCCAGCCGGAGCCGAACGATTCCCAGGCGACCATGTCGACGCCGCGCTCGCCCAGCAGCGACCACAGCGCCATCTCGACGGCGCCGGTGTCCGACGCCGGCACGATGCCGATGCGATAGTCGGCTGGAACCTGCAGCACTTCGCGGGTGAGGTCGATCGCCTTCTGGAGCTTGGCCTTGCCGACCTTCGCGCGGTGCGAGCGGCCGAGCGGCGCGTCCTTCAGCGCCTCCAGCGACCAGCCGGGGCGTTTGGCACAGGGACCTGAGGAGAAATTGGGATTGGCCGGACGCACGTCCGGCGTGGGGAGAGTCGTCATCGTGGTTCCATCCTTTCAGATGGCTCGCCCCTCGTTGGGGAGGGGTGGCCCACGGACGGCGATACAGAAAGTCGCGATCTTCCGCAAGCGGGATTCGCCAGTTGGTGGCCGGGTGGCCCGCAGAGAGCGGCCCGCCGAAGCGGGCCGCCAGGTTCCGCCGGAGCTCGGACGGAACGGAACTAGCGCGTGCCGACCTTGTTCAGCATGCGGCAGAGCTCGACCAGGCTGCGGTCGAACCCTGAAGGCGAGCCGATCACGTCGACGCAGCGGCGCTGCAGACGTGCGACCTCGCGCGGCGAGAAGCCGGCGACGACCGTGTCGAAGCGTGACGAACTGATCCCGCCATTCGCCGGGTTGCCGGTCGGCCCGGTCACCGTCGGCCCGCTGGGACCGGGATTGGGTCCACCTGTGCCGGGCGTGCTGCGGTTGATTCCGATTCCGAGGACTGAGCCGGAAAGGCCGAGGCCGTTGCGGCCCGCCGACACGCCGAGGTCGGCGATCGAGCCGCCGCCCACCGAGGCGCTTGCCCCGACACCGCCTGCGCCCACGCTGGCGCCGACCGAGGCGAGACCGCCTCCGCCGACGGAAGCGCTGGCACTGACGCCGGAGCTGCCGACCGAGGCGCCGGCGCTGGCCAGCCCCCCGACCGAAGCCGAGACGCCGGACGCGCCCACCGAGGCGCTGACGCCGTTGGCGCCGCCGACCGACACGCCGAGGCCGTTTGAGGTGTCGACGCCGACCAGGCCGCCGAGGCCGCCCAGCGCACCGCCAAGTCCACCCAGGGCCTGCGCATTTGCCGGGACGACGAACCCTGCCGCCATGCCTGCGACGGCCAGCGCGATTGACAAGTTCCGCATCTTCGTTGCCATACCCTCTACCTCCTGTTGCTTGAGACGGTGGCAGAGTTATGATGCGTGCATTCGATATTGTTTGCTATCTAAGGTTGATTTCATTGTTATCGGACTCTTTCCGGGCAGGAGTCGATTCGAGATTGCATCCGTAATATCTGGTACATGTCTGTATTTATTGCAGTTGTTGGACGGCGCCGCGCCGCATGGCGGCGTGCTGGAACCGGCATCAACCTTGCTGCTATCGAAAGTTGTATATTTTGCTTTTTAATATTGCGGAGAATGCTGAACCGAAGTGCCTTATCAACGAAATGAGTCCCGGAAACGTTGAGCTGAAAGCCTTTGGCGGAGGGCATTCGCGATCCCGCCTGCGCGATTTTCGCGAGGGTAGCGCCCGCCCGCAACCTGCGGGAGAACGCATTGACGAAGTATTCACCAGGTTTGCAGCAAGCCGGGAACCGCCCTCGCCGCAGCGTGGTTGGCCAGGTCAGTAGTGCTGCTCAGGAGGCAGTCGATGACCTGGAAGCTTACACCGGAGCGCCGCGACGCCGTTGTGCTGCAAATGCTGAGCAACGCCTTGGACGCGTTGCGCGAGGAAACGCAGGGAGACCGTCGCCGCGTTGCCCGCCTCTGGATCGAGCGCGCCACCGAAGTGCTGCGGGAGACCTCGGATCTCGCGCCCTCGCCCTTTCACAGGGAGCGGCAGGAGATCGTGGAGACCCTGCTGGGCAAGATTGCGCGGCGGCTGGACCACCACGTCGCTTCCTCCAACATGCGGCACTGAGCATCGGCCAATGTAAAGACGGCGGGCATCGGCCCGCCGTTTTTACATGCTGTCTCTGCCGCCGGTGCGGACCGTGCCCGCCTACCAGAGCTCGTAGCGCAATCCCAGCCTGACCTCGTGCTGGCTGAAGCCGGGGTCCCTGGCTTCGGCGCCGGTGGCGCCGGCCGCACGCGAAACCGCGTCGAAGCCGAACATGTCGCCGCCGGCGACATTGCGGTATTTGTAGCCCAGATCGACCTTGATGTTCTTGTTAACGTCGTAGGACACGCCGGCCATGGCGGCCCAGCTGAAGCGCCAGCTCGACATGCCGGGATGTTCGAGGCTGAAGGCGGCGATCGCGCCTGGGCCGGCTGAGGTGTAGGTGCTGCCGGCATTGCCCCAGCTTGCATAGGTCACGCCGGCGCCTGCGCCGACATAGGGCGTGAATTTCGCGAAGGTGCCGAGGTCCACATAGCCGTTGAGCATGACCGACCAGGCGTTCATCTCGGCCCTGTCGGTAACGGAGCAGCTGGTGCCGAACCCGCCCGGGCAGGCCGCTGCGAAATCGCGCGCGCCGTTGAAGCGGATGTTGAAATTCTCCGCGGTCACGTCGGCGCGCAGCAGGTCGGTGAAGCGGTAGCCGAAGCCCACCCCGAAGCTGATCTCGTTGGCGTAAGTGCCGCTGGTGTAGGTGCCGGGCGTGTAGCCCACGCCGTCGAAGGTGCTGTAGGTGAAGGGCGCCGTGGCTGCGGTGGAGAAGCTGTAGCCGATGTCGCCGCGCAGGTACCAGCCCGAGCCGACCTCGACCGGGACGTATTCGGCGATCTCCTCGACGACCGGCGGCTCGTAGACCACCGGGGCGTCATAGTCGGCGGCGACCGCAGACATGGCGGGCGAAAGCAGCAGGGTCGACAAGAGGATGCTGGACGTGAGTCTCATGGTCGGGCTCCGGAAGCGGCGAACGATCTCAACCCACGCCGCTGATCCGACCATTGTTAACCATCCGGGTTAAGCGGCGGTTAAGGATAAGAAATCCTTTCGGGGTAGCGCGGCGACCAGCCGAAGAATGCCGGCTTCTTTCGCGCAAACGAAAGCCGGCCGGGTTTCCCCGGCCGGCTCGTCTGCGCCGAAGGCGCGGATTACTTGTAGACGGGAACGATCGGCTCCGGCTCGTAGGAGACATACTCCTTCTTGGGGCCGCAATCCGATCCGCCGCCGAACTGATAGCGCAGGCCGGCGCGGCCTTCATGCACGTTGATGCCGCGGTCGAAGCCGGGGCCGGCGCCCTGCGACACGCCTGCCGGCGAATTCAGCTCGAACATGCGGCCGCCATTGATCCGCATGAAGCGGTAGCCGACATCGACCTTCCAGTTCTTGTTGATGCAGTAGGAGGCACCGGCCATCAGCGCCCAGGCGAAGCGCCAGCTGGTGGCGCCCGCATGGATGGACGGGACCGGGATGCCGGCGGTGGTGTTGGTCAGGTCGCCCCAGTTCACCCGTGCCCCGCCGATGCCGGCGCCGACATAGGGCGTGATGCGCTTCCAGGTGCCGAGTTCGGCGTAGGCGTTGGCCATCAACACCAGCGCGCTGAAATTGGTCTCGTCCGTACAGCTGGTCGCCACGCCGCCGCAGCCGCCCTCGCTCGTCCCGCGAAAGGCCGAGTTGAAGAAGTAGTCGCCTGTCAGGTCGACGCGGAAATATTTGTTGACCTGGTAGCCGGCGCCGGCGCCGAGCGACAGCGCCCCGCGCAGCGTGCCGCTGCTGAAGGAGTTGGTGCCGGGATCTGGCACGCCGCAGCAGCCGTAGGTGATCCAGTCGCCGCCGCGGAAGCCGAGCAGATGGTAGTCGACGTCGCCGCGAATGTACCAGCCGCCGAAGGCCGGCTCGGGCTCCGGCTGGTAATAGACCGGCGGCGGGGCTTCCACCACCGGCGGCTCGTAGAAGTCGGCGGCCGACGCCGGCGCCGCAACGCAGGCCATCAATGCTGCCCCAAACAGAATCGGCTTGGCCAGTCTCAACATCGCGTCCGTCCTTGCTTGTCCTCCGGCTCAACACGCCGGCATGGAATGGTTTCGGTCGCATGTTGTCCAGAATTGGTTAAGGGCGGCTTAACCCTGTTCCTTAACCATGCAGTCGACGCCGGAATACTGCCCAAGAACAGAAAGGCCCGCCAATGGCGGGCCCTCGAAGCATACAGATTCCGCGCTTGATCAGGCGGCGGTGCGCGACTCCGCGATCACCCCGATGATGTCGTCGACCACCTGCTCGACGAGCCTTGGATCGTCGGCTTCCGCCATCACGCGGATGAGCGGCTCCGTGCCCGATGGGCGGATCACCAGCCGGCCCCTCGAGCCGAGGCGGCTGCGCGCATCCTCTATGGCTGCCTTCACCAGCGCGCTTTCCAGCGGCTTGCCGCCCGAGAAACGCACATTCTTCAGCAGTTGCGGCACCGGCTCGAACTTGCGGCAGACCTCGCTGGCCGGCTTGTCCTGGCGCTTGATGGCGGCCAGCACCTGCAACGCCGACAGCAGCCCGTCGCCGGTGGTGGAAAAGTCCGAAAGCACGATGTGCCCGGACTGCTCGCCGCCGACATTGAAACCGTGCGCGCGCATGTGCTCGACCACGTGGCGGTCACCCACCTTGGTGCGCTGCAGCGACAGGTTCATGTCGTTGAGGAAGTGTTCGAGGCCGAGATTGGACATCACGGTCGCGACCACGCCGCCGCCGGCGAGCCGGTTGCTCTCCGCCCAGGTCTGGGCGATCAGCGCCATGATCTGGTCGCCGTCGACCACCGTGCCAGTTTCGTCCACGATCACCACGCGGTCGGCGTCGCCGTCGAGCGCAATGCCGATATCGGCGCGCACCTCGTGCACCTTCTTGCCCAGCCCCACCGGATGGGTGGAGCCGCAATCCTCGTTGATGTTGAAGCCATTGGGCTCGTCATTGATGGCCACGACCTCGGCGCCGAGCTCCCACAGCGCCGCAGGCGCCACCTTGTAGCCGGCGCCGTTGGCGCAATCGACCACCACGCGCAGCCCGGCAAGCGACATCGACCGCGGCAGCGTGCGCTTGGCGAACTCGATGTAGCGGTCATGGACGCCGTCGATGCGCTTGGCGCGGCCGAGACCCTGCGAATCGGCAAGCGACAGCTCGGCGTCCTGCTCGATCAGCGCCTCGATGCGGTCCTCGATCTCGTCCGACAGCTTGTAGCCGTCGGGGCCGAAAAGCTTGATGCCGTTGTCGTAGTAAGGGTTGTGCGAGGCCGAGATCATCACGCCGATGTCGGCGCGCAGCGAACGCGCCAGCATGGCGACGGCCGGCGTCGGCACCGGGCCCAGCAGGAACACGTCCATGCCCGCCGCGCAGAAGCCGGCGACCATCGCGTTCTCGATCATGTAGCCGGAAAGCCGCGTGTCCTTGCCCAGCACCACGCGGTGGCGGTGGCTGCCCCGCTGGAACGACATGCCGGCGGCCATGCCTACCTTCATGGCAATCTCGGCGGTCATGGGGAATGCGTTTGCGCGGCCTCGAATGCCGTCGGTCCCGAAATAGCGTTTCGACATGCTTTTCTTCGGCTTTTCCAAGATTGTCCCTCGTCGGCGTTGTGCCACAACGGGCATGGGCCAGCGCATCACAATATGTGAGAGGGTGTTACTATTTCCTGCCGGTCATGCCAGGTTTTCGACCATCCGGCGGAATGGTTAGCGCAGGGTAGACGCTTTGTGCATCGCGGTTGGGTAGGCCACTGGCGATTACGCGGTCTCCAAGGCGCGTTCTGATTGTTGACGCTCAATGTCAATGGTAGTACCAAAACGACATTGAGCGTGTTCGCAGGGCCAACGAGCTTTGCTGCCCCGAAGCGCAACGGCGCGCCGCAGCAATCATACTGGTCACCATCCGATCGCCGGAGCGCAACTATGGACGAGATGACAATTGGCGTCATTGGATGCGGGGCACGAGGTCGCCGCCACATAGAATGTCTGGAGGGCTTTGCGGATGTGCAGGTCGGTGCGATCTGTGATCCCGCAGAGAAGAATCTCGAGGTAGCGGGCGAGCTCTCGATGAAGGCATCTCGCTGCACGTCTTTGGATGAATTTGCAAAGGTGAAGCTCGATGCTGTCATCATAGCCGTGCCGGCGCAGCTCAACAGCCGTATCGCCGGCCAGGTCCTGCAATTTGGACTGCCCGCTCTTCTGGAGAAGCCCCCCGGGCTCACCTTGCATGAAACGCAGGCACTTCTCGACATTGCCAAGCGTTCGGGCGCTCGCTGCATGGTCGGCCTCAACCGCCGCTATCATCCGATGATCATCGAAGCGATCTCAGCGGTGCGGGCACGCGGTCCAATTGTCCAGATCGTCGCTGAATTCCACAAGAGCATGGATCGGCAGCTTGCGGCGCAGGTCGTCCCGCTGGCCGACCTTGCGCGCTGGCCAAACGCCCTGCTGCTCGAATCGCCGATCCACGCCATAGATTTGACACGGCATATCGCCGGAGCGCCGGTCGAGCGCGTTTCATGCGCGGCACGCAAGGCCTTTCACGAATATGCGGATGTACATGCTGCGCTGGTGGAGTTTGCGAACGGTTGCCTAGCGAGCCTGACCTTCAACTATACGGGCGATGAACGGCTCGAAAGGTATGAGATCCATGGCAAGGGAATCTCGGCCTACATCGAGAACTCACTGGTCGCCGGAACATGGGTAGAGATCGTGGCCGACGGACAGAAGGCGCGGACCAGCCGTCTCACGGATAGCGGGCTGTACAATCAGAACCGTGCGTTCGTCGATGGTGCGAGGCAAGGAGCCGAATACGCCGCGCCCGCGCCGAGCCTGGAAGACGTACTCGAAACCATGGCGCTTGCGGAGGCGATCGGCGGCCCGATCTCGCCGATCCTGCCCGACACTCACTGATCAAAAAACGTATGAGCCGGCCGCCGTACCGGCGAGGCCCTGAATAGGTCAGCGCGAATTTCTGAGCGCCAACTCGCCGCCGTACCTGCTGCCCCCCTACTCCGCAGCCACCTTCCGAAAATAGTCCCCCACCAGCTTGGCGTGGAAGCGGCTGAGTTCGTAGCAATAGGTCAGCGTGCGCTCGGACGGGCTCCAGAACGCGTTCTCGACGCCGCAGCTCGTCGCGCGGAAGGTGATGCCGTCCTCCAGCCGGTACTGGTCGGCGACCAGCTTGGCGAGGCTGAGCAGGTCGCCTTCGCGGAACATGGCCGCGTAGGGCTCCAGCTCCGGCGAGGCGGCGTCGTCGTAGACGATCTCGATGTTGCTCTCGCCGCCATTCTTGCGGGTGTGCGGCTCGAGCACGCTGGTCCAGCTTTCGGAAACCCGCTGATATTCGTGGGCGCAGCTCTCGCGCCGCTCTTCCGGGAGTTCCTGCGCCGCCTCCAGGTCGCCGAACTGCTCGGCGTCCTGCCCCACCATCATGCAGACGATGGCGTAGGCGCGCTGGTCGTCCACGCTGTGCTCGCCCCAGAAGGAATATTCCTCCGTCAGCTCGCCAGAGAGGAACCAGCCGTCCGACGCGTCGATGAGCGCCTGGTCGAATACCTCGTCGTCGGCCTCCAGCATGATCAGCGCAGAAAGGCTGTCGACCGCGTCTTCCTCGCGGCCCAGCACCGGCAGCCCGAACTCGGATACCAGCATGTGGCCGGCCTCGTGCATGATGACGAACATCGCGTTGCCGATGACGAAGTCGATCGACTCGTCGAGTTCGCCGTCGTCGAGGCCCTCGAACTCGGCCATGGCAGACTGCGCCTGGCCAGAAGAGCAATGCAGGAACATGCCCACCAGCACGGCAGAGAAGAATTTCAGCAAGGACGACATCGACCACCCCCGGCGCGATCCCACCGCTACTAATCTGCCGATCGTCGCGCTTTGCAAGCAGCCGGAAGGCGGTCTGAAAAAAAAACGCCGCGGAGACCGCGGCGTTTCTGTTCCGGTGTTGGCGGGCGTCAGACGCCCGGCTGGGGCTCCATGCCGCCTTCCGGCTCCGGGCCCTTCTTCTTGCCGCGCGTGCTGCCGGCCTTGGGCACCGCCGTGCCGCGCGGCGGCGGCGTGTCGTCACCCATGTCGCGGGCGGGCTTCTGGCCGGCAAGAAGCTGGCGGATCTCGTCGCCCGACAGCGTCTCGTATTCGAGCAGGCCCTCGGCGATCGCCGTCCATTCCTTCTTCTTCTTCTTGATGACGTCGGTCGCGTATTTGTAGGCCTCGTCGATCAGCCGGCGCACCTCGGCGTCGATGATCTGCGCGGTCTCTTCCGACACGTTCTGCGTGCGCGCGACGGAGTGGCCTAGGAACACCTCTTCCTGGTTCTCGCCATAGGCGACGTGGCCGAGCTTGTCGGAGAAGCCCCAGCGCGTGACCATGGCGCGGGCCAGCTTGGTGGCCTGGTCGATGTCGCTGGCGGCGCCGGAGGTGATGTTCTCCTTGCCGAACTTCATCTCCTCGGCCACGCGGCCGCCCATCATGATGGCCAGACGCGACACCATGTACTTGTAGCTCATGGAGTAGCGGTCGCCTTCGGGCAGCTGCATGACCATGCCCAGCGCGCGGCCGCGCGGGATGATCGTCGCCTTGTGCAGCGGGTCGGACGCCGGCACGTTGAGCGCCAGGATGGCGTGGCCGGCCTCGTGATAGGCGGTCAGCTCCTTCTCGGCCTGGGTCATGGCCGACGAGCGGCGCTCGGCGCCCATCATGATCTTGTCCTTGGCGTCCTCGAACTCGGCCATGGTGACCAGCCGCTTGTTGCGGCGGGCGGCCATGAGGGCGGCCTCGTTCACGAGGTTGGCGAGGTCGGCGCCGGAGAAGCCCGGCGTGCCGCGCGCCAGCACCTTGAGGTCGACATTGGGCGCCAGAGGTACGTTGCGCGAGTGCACCTTCAGGATCTTCTCGCGGCCGACGATGTCGGGGTTGGGAACGACAACCTGGCGGTCGAAGCGGCCCGGACGCAGCAGCGCGGGGTCGAGCACGTCGGGCCGGTTGGTCGCGGCGATGAGGATGATGCCCTCATTCGCCTCGAAGCCGTCCATCTCGACCAGCAGCTGGTTCAGTGTCTGCTCGCGCTCGTCATTGCCGCCGCCGAGGCCGGCGCCGCGATGGCGGCCGACCGCGTCGATCTCGTCGATGAAGATGATGCAGGGCGCGTTCTTCTTGGCCTGATCGAACATGTCGCGCACGCGGCTGGCGCCGACGCCCACGAACATCTCCACGAAGTCGGAGCCCGAGATGGTGAAGAACGGCACGTTGGCCTCGCCCGCGACGGAGCGCGCCAGCAGCGTCTTGCCGGTTCCGGGAGGGCCGACCAGCAGCACGCCGCGCGGAATCTTGCCGCCGAGGCGCTGGAACTTCTGCGGATCGCGCAGGAACTCCACGATCTCCTCGAGGTCCTGCTTGGCTTCGTCCACGCCCGCCACGTCCTGGAAGGTGACGCGGCCATGCGCCTCAGTCAGCAGCTTGGCCTTGGACTTGCCGAAGCCCATCGCGCGTCCGGAGCCGGACTGCATCTGGCGCATGAAGAATATCCACACGCCCAGTATCAGCAGCATCGGCAGCCACGATATCAGGTAGCCGAAGATGGAGTTCTGGCCGTCGGATTCGGGGCGGGCGTTGATGGTGACGTTCTTGGTCTCCAGCCGCTGCACCAGCGAGTTGTCGCCGGGAGGCGCGTAGGTCTGGAAGCCCTGATTGTTGTCGGTGTAGGTGCCGGTGATGCGCTCGCCGGTGATGGTGACGGTGCGCACGCGCCCGCTGTCCACGTCCCTCAGGAACTCGGAATAGGCGACCTCGCGTGACGCGCCGCGCTGCTGCGGTGTCTGGAACAGATTGAACAACGCAATCAGGAGCACCGCAATGATGGCCCAGAGCGCGAGGTTGCGATAATTCGGATTCATGCCGTGTCCCGATTGAGATGGCCCGCGATGGAGGTGCCGCCGGCCTGTTACTGGCTAACATAGGGAGCGCCCGCCGCATTGCCAAGCGGGACGCTGGGTCTCGGTTAAGCTTTACGGCGATTGTGTTCCGGCAAAGGCGAAGGCGGGATTTCGGCTGCCCCGAGCAGCGCGGCGAGCGACCGGGCCGGCGCCAGGTCGAAGCACGGCAGGTACCGGGCCCATGGCGCCACGACGGGAACGGCGCGGGCGCCTGCGGGACCCTCGCGATCCAGCAGGCGGGCCAGGCGCCCCCCGTGGTAAAGCGCCGGACGGGCTGCATGGGCCGCACGCACCAGCGACGCGGGAACCGGCTCCGGCCCCTCATCACCGTCGCCCGTGGCTGGCGCGACCGTAGCGTCCGGCGCCGAACCTTCGAGCCGGAAGCGCCCGTCCCATGGACCCGGCGCGAAGGGCCGTGGCCGCGGCAGGCCCCGACTTTCGCGGTGCAGGAAGATGCCGGCCTTGCGGCCGTCGACAACGGTCCGCGACAGATTGGCCCTCGCCGCGCCTTCTCTCATTCTGTCGAGCAGAACCCACGTCCGCTCCGCGTCGGGCAGCTGCTCCGTGCCGCCCGCGGCCGCGAGCAGAATGCGCAGCGCATAGGCCGCCGCCTCCTCGTCCCGGCATGAGGTGAATGCGGGGTCCAGCCGCAGCAGGCCGGGAGCCGGCATGCTGGCCATGCGGTCGATCAGCGATGCGGCGCGCTGCCCCAGCGCCTCCCGCAACGCGCCGGCCTCGGCGGCGCGTGCGGCGAGCGCAGCCACGTCGTCAGCGGACAGGGCGGCCCGCAGCCGCACGCGTTCGTGGCGGCGGTCCTCGTTGCTGGGATCGTCGATCCAGTCCCGGCCCACGGCCGAAAGGTAGCGCCGAAGCGCTGCGCGCCGTGTGCGAAGAAGCGGCCGCACGAACCAGCAACGGCCCTCGAACAGGGTGGCCGGCGCGATCCCCGCGGCGCCGCGGCCGGGACCGCGCTGCTGCCGCATCGCCACGGTCTCGGCCTGGTCCTCGATGGTGTGCCCGGTCAGCACGATGTCGGCGCCGGCTTCGCGCGCGGCCCGCGCCAGCAGTGCATGCCGGGCTTCACGCGCGGCAGCCGAGATGCCGCTGCCGGGCTTGGCGGCCTCCCAGGCAAGCGTGCGGTGCTCGATGCCGATGCTGCGGGCGATCGCCTCGACCTGGCCGGCCTCGTCGGCCGCCTCAGGCCGGAGCCGGTGGTCGACCGTCACCGCCAGCGGCCGGGTGTCGAGGCCCTGGCTGTCGAGATACTGCTTGAGGAGGAAGAGAAGCGCCAGCGAGTCCCCGCCGCCGGAAACCGCGACGACAAGCCTGCTGCGCGCGGCGAGGTCGATCGCGCCGAACAGGTCGGTTGTGTCGATGGAGCCGACGGTGCCTAGGGGAACCGCGTTCCGCACCGTCTCAATTCTGGAAAGGGTTGCCGGGTCCGCCAAAAGCGATCAGCAGGAGGCCTTGGCCTGCTCCTGCTTGGCGCGGTCCAGTATGGCCGGAGAGGCCTTTGGATAGCGCTTGCCGACTTCGGCCAGCGTGGCGCAGGCGACATCGCGCTGGTCCATGGCGGCAAGCGACACACCAAGCTTCAGCAGCGCGTCGGGCGCCTTGCGCGAATCCGGATAGTCCCGATTGGCGGCGAGGAACGACTGCGCGGCCTCGCGATATTTCTGCTGGCCGAGCTGAGCTTCGCCCAGCCAGAAATGCGCATCCGCCGTCCTCGCGTCGGAGGGGAAGCGGGCGATGTGATCGCTGAAGCCCTGCTCGGCCATGGCGTAGTCGCCCGAGAGGATCAGCTCGTACGACGTGCGGTAGAGCTCCTCGGGGTTTTCCGTGGAAGGCAGGGCTGCGACATTGGTGTTGTCGGTCTGTTGCGCGGGGCCGGTCTCGACCCCGGGCAGGCTGCCCGGGTCCTGCACGGTTCCGAGCGGCCGGCCCTGCGCGTCGAACGTGATGCGGCCGAGCGTGCGCGGCGGCTCGCCAAGCTGCGGCTGCTGCGCGGCCGGATCGGGCGCGCGGGCGAGCGTGCCTTCCGGGCTTTCGATGATCGTCTCGATGCCGCCCGCGTCGCCGCGCTGCTGGTTGGCGGCCGGAGCGGCGACGCCATCGCCGCTGCCTTCGAGCTGCTGGAAGCGGAAATCATTGTCTTCCTGCATCTTGCGCATCTGGTCCTGCATCTGCAGGAGCTGGAAGTTCAGCTCCTCCACCAGCCCGTTCAGCTGGCGCACCTGCTCCTCGAGCTGCGTGATGCGGGGGTCGCCCGCCTGCGCCAGCTGCACATAGGGGCGCACGTCCACGCGCTGGTCGCGCGGCCCCGGAATGCGGATCTTCGGCGCCGGCGTGCGGCCTTCGAGATAGGCCGCGCCGACCGCCTCAAGATGTGCCGTCTCGTTTGCATCGCGCACCCCCGCCACGGCACCGACCGCGAGGATGAGCTGCGCCGCCACGGCGCCGACAAGGACTGTTCTGATCTTCATCTCTGACCCGCTTCCGGAAGAAATCCGTTCACCCGCCGGACGCGCCGGCGTGTTCGCCGGCCTTTCGAGCCGGCCCCTTTCCATATCAAGCCCGGCGACTTCGGCCAAATTTTGTTTGCAAACGCAAAGCGGCCCCGAAGGGCCGCCGCTGTTGCCTGCAGATGATTGAGGCTCGCCTCAGCTCGGAGCGCCGCCGAGCACGGTGACCGCACGCCGGTTCTGCGACCAGCAGGAGATGTCGTCGCAGACCGCGACCGGCCGCTCCTTGCCGTAGGAGATGGTGCGGATGCGGTTGGCCGGCACGCCGCGCGTGACCAGGAAGTCGCGCGCCGCAGCCGCGCGCCGCGCACCGAGCGCCAGGTTGTATTCGCGCGTGCCGCGCTCGTCGGCATGGCCTTCGACCGTGATCGCGTAGGTCGGATACTGCATCAGCCACTGCGCCTGGCGGGCCAGCGTCTGCTGGGCGTCGGCGCGGATCGAGGACGAATCCGTGTCGAAGAAGATGCGGTCGCCCACATTCACCGTGAAGTCCTGGCTCGATCCCGGAGTACCGGCACCGCCGGCGCCGAGGCCGAGATCGGCGGCGTTGTTGGGCAGGTTGTTCTTGGATGCGCAGCCCGCAACGGCCAGCATGGCCGCAAGTGCGAACATGGCGGGGGTCTTGGTCAGTGTCCCGGTACGGCTCATCGCCGCCTCTCCTTAAAATTCGAAGTACTGTCTTGAACACCCAGTAACCATCTCGCGGTTAACGGGCGCTCAAGGAACAGGGTTAACGGATGGTGAACGTCCCCGGCCCTTCCCTCGGGCCGCGCGCCGATTCGTCACCGACGCGAAGCATCGCAACGATAGTTGCAAATGGGGCGGAAACGCGGCGCGCCAAGGGTTTCGGCCCTGCCGGCTACTCCAGCAGCGGCGACCAGGCCGGGTCGGAAGCGAAGTTCGGGGTGGCGATCGGCTGCTCGTTGCGGCCGGTGAGGTCGATGGAGAACAGGCGCGGCCCGCCCGATCCCGCAGCCTCTCGGAAGAACATGATGACCCGGCCGTTGGGCGCCCAGGTCGGCCCCTCCTGCAGGAAGCCGCTGGTCAGGATGCGTTCGCCCGAACCGTCGATCCGCATCACGCCGATCTGGAATTCGCCCGCCGTCTGCTTGGTGAACGCGATCAGGTCGCCGCGCGGCGACCACACCGGCGTCGAATAGGTGCCGTCGCCGAACGAGATGCGGCGCGCGTTCGAGCCGTCGGCGCCCATCACGTAGATCTGCGCGCGCCCGCCCCGGTCCGAGGTGAAGACGATCTGGCTGCCGTCGGGCGAATAGGAGGGCGAGGTGTCGATGGCGTTCGAGTTGGTCAGCCGGGTCGTGTTGCGGCTGCGCAGGTCCATCGCGAAGATGTTGGAGTTTCCGTCGTCCCTCAGCAGGCTCATGATGACCCGCTGCCCGTCCGGCGAGAAGCGCGGCGCGAACGTCATGTTGGGGAAATTGGCGACGAGCTCGCGCTGGCCGGTCTCGATCTGCAGCAGGTAGACCTGCGGCTGGCCGCGCTCGTAGGACATGTAGGTGATTTCCTGGCGCGTCGGCGAGAAGCGCGGCGTCAGCACGATAGACTTGCCGTCGGTCAGGAAGCGGGAGTTCGCCCCGTCCTGGTCCATGATCGCCAGCCGCTTCACGCGCTGGTTCTTCGCCCCGGACTCGTCGACGAAGACGATGCGCGTGTCGAAATAGCCCTTCTCGCCGGTGAGGCGCTCGTAGATCGAATCGGCGATGATGTGGGCGATGCGGCGCCAGTTGGCCTTGTTGGCGAAGAACTGCTCGCCTATCAGCTGCTGGCCGCCGAACGTGTCCCACAGGCGGAACTCGGCGCGCACGCGCCCGTCGGCCTCGGTCGTCACCCGGCCGGTGACCAGCGCCTGTGCGTTGATGACGGTCCAGTCGGCGAAGCGCGGCGCCACGTCCGGGTTGGTGATCTTCTCGATGAAGGCGCTCTTGTCGACCGGCGCGAAGAGGCCGGAGCGGCGCAGGTCCGCCGTCACCACGCCGGCGATTTCGGCGCCCATGGCGTCGCCGGACAGGAAGTCCGTCACCGCGATCGGCATCGGCTCGACCACGCCCTTGTTGACGTCGATCTCGAGCACGGCGTGGGCAGGCATGATGGCGCCGACCATGCCTGCGGCCAGCGAGCCGGCAAGAAGGACGATCCTGGAGAAGTTCATCATTCGCATAGCCTCTTGAAGCTCGGGCGTTCGTCAGAACATTTCGCTTGGGTCGAAATTGACCAGCACTTCGGCCCAGATTTCATGCTTTCCCTGCGGAACGAGCAGGCCCTGCTGGTCGCATTTCTGGACCGCACGGACCGCGCTGTCGTCGAAGGAACGGTTGCCGCTGGACGCGGCGACCTGCGGCGCGCCGACCAGCTTTCCGGTCATGTCGAGCTTGAACCGCACCGAGGTCCGCAGACCCTGGGTGTCGGCGCCGCCGCTCTGGATCGACCAGCAGCCGCTCAGCTGCCCGCGCAGTGCATCCATCTCGCTCTGGCTCAGCTTGTCGCCGGCGGTCGTCTTGCTGCCGCCGAGCGAAGCCTGCTCGGTGGAGCGCCTGGCCCCGCCGCCGGAGGGCGCCCGCTTGTCGAGCAGCGCCGCCACCTGGTCGAGGTCGAGCTTGCCTTCCTCGGACTTGGGACGCTCGGCCGCTTTCTCGGCCGGCTTCGGCGTTTCCTTGCGCTCGGGCGCCTTGGCGGTCTGCGCCTTCGGAGGCTGCGGCCGCGCCTGCGGCACCGGGGCCGTGTCCGGCAGTTGTACCGCCTCGGCGTCGGCGCGTTCGGCGACGGCCGGCGTCTCCGCCGGATCAGGCTTCACTTCCTGCTTGGGCTGGGGCTGCGGCGTCGCCTCGGTGGCGGGCACCGGCTGCGGCTCGGCCTTCGCCTCTGCCTTGGCCGGCTCGGGCGTCGGCTTCTTGGCCGGCTCGGGAGACGGCGGCGGCGCGTCGGCGGCCTTCACTTCCTGCGGCTTGGGCGTTGGCGTCGGCGGGCTGTTGTTGTCGACGGTGTTGTCGCCTACATTGCGCGCGTCCGCCACCTTGTCCGGCCGCGTGGTAGGCACCGGCGTCGATTTCTCGGCCTTCGGAGCCTTCCTGTCGCCCTGCTGGATCTGCGTGATGGACTCGACCGGAACGATGTCGACCGGGAACGCCTCGACGTCGGCCACCTCCATGGCGCGCGGCGCCGACAGCGCCACCAGGCCGTAGCCGAGCAGCACTGCGTGAAGCGTGGACGAGATGACGAGTCCGACCCGCATCCCGGCCCCTAGTTTTCCTGTTCCTGAAGGGTGACGAGGCCCAGATTCTTGTAGCCCGCCGACGAGATGCGCGCCATCACGCGCATGACGGTGCCGTAGTCGGCGCTTTTGTCGCCGCGCACATAGATGCGCTCGTCATAGCCCGTCTGGGCGATGGCCTGCAGCTTGGGCACCACCTCGTCGACCGGGATCTCGGTTTCCTGCAGGAAGACCTGGCCCTTGTCGTTGACCGACACGGTGATCGGCTGCGTCTCGGAATTCAGCGCCTTGGCCTGCGTCTCCGGTAGGTCGATCGGCACGCCGACCGTGAGCAGCGGCGCCGCCACCATGAAGATGATCAGCAGCACCAGCATCACGTCGACGAAAGGCGTGACGTTGATTTCCGACATCAGGCCGGCGGCGCGGCTGCGCCTCCTGCCACCCCGGCCACCGCGGCCTGCACCCTGTCGGACCGACATTCCCATTGCGTGCTCCCTCAGGCCGCCGCTCGCGGCGCGACCTTCTCATCGATTTGCCGCGACAGTATGGCGGAGAACTCGTCGGAGAAGCCCTCCATCCGCAGCGCAAGCTTGGCCGCGTCGGAGGACAGCTTGTTATAGGCGATGACGGCGGGAATCGCCGCCAGCAGGCCCATCGCCGTGGCCAGCAGCGCCTCGGCGATGCCGGGCGCAACAACCGCCAGGTTGGTGGACTTGGAGCCCGCGATCGCCTGGAACGAGGTCATGATGCCCACCACCGTGCCGAACAGCCCGATGAAGGGCGCCGACGAACCGATGGAAGCAAGAAAGCCCAGCCGGGACTCCAGCTTCTCCATCTCGCGCGTCAGCGCCAGGTCCATCGCCTTGTCGATGCGGGTCTGCAGCCCGAGCGGCGACTTGGCGCCTTTCTCGAAGCTCTTTTTCCATTCGCGCATGGCCGCGACGAAGATCGAGCCCATGCCGGCCGTCTTGCGCTCGGCAAGCGTGCGGTAGAGGTCTTCCAGCGACTGTCCCGACCAGAACACCTGCTCGAAGCGGTCGAGCGCGGAGCGCATGCTGCGGAAGCTGATCATCTTGTCGACGATGATGGCCCAGCTCCAGACGGAGGCCGCGAGCAGTCCTATCATCACCAGCTTGACCACCCAGCCGGCCTGCCAGAACAGGGCCCAGATGGAGAGTTCGCCGCCAGGGGCGGCCAGTGTCATGGTTTCCATTTCGTGTCGGTCCCTGTGAAACCAGGCCCCGTATGCGGCCGGTCCATGCGCATCATCCCGTCCCGGCCCGCAAAAACCCGCGGGCGCTGCCCTCAATGCGCCGTTCCGCGGCCTTTTCCGGGCAAATCTTGGTGAAAGGAAGGCGCAGGGCATGCGCGCATTTTTCACCACGATCTTAATGGACCGTTATGGTTAAGGATGGGTTAGGAAAGCGCCGGCACGGGCGCCGCGGCTTCTAGGCCTGCGGCGGCATGAAGGCGGCGACCCATTCCTTCGGAAAGCGGCGCGGCCTGCCGCCGGCGCCGATGATCGCCGCCTCGACCCTGGCTTCCACCAGCAGCTCGTCGCCGCGCCTGATCTGCTGCGCCATGAAGATGCGCGCGCCGGAGACGTATTCGGTGCGCGTGTCGATCGTCAGTATATCGTCGATGCGGGCGGATGCGCGGAAGTCTATCTCCATGCGCCGCACCACCCAGGCCAGCACCTCGCCGTGCTTGCCGGCCTGCAGCTCGGTATGGTGGACGCCGGCCAGCCGCAGGAAATCGGAGCGGCCGCGCTCGAAGAATTCGAGATAGCGCGCGTGGTAGACGACGCCGGTGAAGTCGGTGTCGGCGAAGTAGACGCGGGCGATCAGGCGATGCCCGCCGCCGGTCAGTTCGCCGGAAACGGGCGCGATCGGATTTGCGGGCTGGTCCGGATTCTGCATATTGGGTGCCTGCCACGCTCCGGGCCGCGAGGCAAGCCGCCGGGGCGCGCCGGATGCAGCATGATGGCACCGGCACGGGCGGGGCGCGCGGACAACCCCGTTTGCCGCGATGAGGGGACTATGAGGCAGCCGAAGATCCTCACCACGCTCAGGACCTATTCCTGGCCGCTGTTCGCCGGCGACGCGATGGCGGGGGTGACGGTCGCCATGGTCGCCATTCCGCTCAGCCTGGCCATCGCCATCGCCTCGGGCGCCGATCCCGCGGCGGGTCTGGTCACAGCGATCATCGGCGGGTTCCTGATATCGGCGCTGGGCGGCAGCCGCGTGCAGATCGGCGGGCCGACCGGCGCATTCATCGTCGTAGTCTACGGGGTGATCGCCGCGCATGGCTATGACGGCCTCGTGCTCGCCACGCTGATGGCCGGGCTGATCCTGGTGGTGGCCGGCTATTTCCGCGTCGGCGGGCTCATCTCCTATGTGCCGGAAGCCGTGGTCAACGGCTTCACGATCGGCATCGCGGTGGTGATCGCGACGAGCCAGCTGAACGATTTCTTCGGCTTCGGCCTGGACAAGGTGCCCGCCGACTTCCTGGAGAAGCTGCCGGCTCTGTGGGAAGCGCGCGGGGCGTTCAACCCCTGGGCGCTGGGCATCGCGCTGGCGACCCTCGTGATGATCGTGGGGCTGCGGCGGGTCGCCCCGCGCTTCCCCGGGCTGATCGTCGCGGTGGCGGTGGGTTCCGCGCTGGCGGCCGCGGCCGCCCTCCCGGTCGACACGATCGGCTCGCGCTTCGGCCAGCTGCCGTCGAGCCTGCCCATGCCGGCGCTGCCGGAAGTCTCCTGGCACCGCGTGGTGGAGCTTTTCCCGTCGGCGCTGGTCATCGCCTTCCTGGCGGGGGTGGAGTCGCTGCTCTCGGCCATGGTGGCCGACCGCATGATCGAGGGGCAGCACCGGCCCAACGCCGAGGTGCTGGCGCAGGGCTTCGCCAATATCGGCTCGGCCCTGTTCGCCGGCCTGCCCGCCACCGGCGCCATCGCGCGCACCGCCACAAACGTGCGCGCCGGCGGCAAGACCCCGGTCGCCGGCATCGTGCATGCGCTTGTCATCCTGCTGGTGATGAGCTTCGCAGCCCCGCTGGCCGGCTACCTCGCCATGCCGGCGCTGGCGGCGCTGCTCATCCTCACCGCCTGGAACATGAGCGAGCCGCACAAATGGCGCGAATACATGGCCGCGCGCACTTCCGACAAGGTGCTGCTGCTGACGACGCTGGTGCTCACCGTCGTGGTCGACCTGACGGTGGCGATCGGCGTGGGCGTGGCGCTGGGCCTGGCGCTGCGGCTGCGAAGGCGCGAGGCGCCATCGGACTGGACGCCGCCGGAGCGCTAGCGCCGGGCACGGCCCGGCTCAGCCGTCTTCCTGGAACAGGCTGATCTGCCGTTGCGCCAGGTCGGCCGGCGCATCCAGCCCCAGATGCCGCCATGCATTGGCCGTCAGCACCCGGCCGCGTGGCGTGCGCTGGATGAAGCCCTGCTGGATAAGGTAAGGCTCGATGATGTCCTCGATCGCGTCGCGCGGCTCCGACAGCCCGGCCGCGATGGTCTCGATGCCAACCGGGCCGCCGCCGAAATTGCCGGCGATCATGCCGAGGTAGCGGCGGTCGAGCTGGTCGAGCCCCAGCGCGTCGACCTCGAGCCGCGACAGCGCCTCGTCGGCCACCTTCCTGTCGACCACCTCGGCGCCGGCGACGGTTGCGAAGTCGCGCACGCGCCGCAGCAGCCGCCCGGCGATGCGCGGCGTGCCACGCGCGCGCCGCGCGATCTCGACCGCGCCGTCGTCCGAAAGCGGCATGCCGAGGATGCGCGCGCCGCGGCGCACGATCTGCTCCAGCTCCTCGACCGTGTAGAAATTGAGCCGGATCGGAATGCCGAAACGGTCGCGCAGCGGGTTCGTGATGAGACCGAGGCGGGTGGTCGCCGCCACCAGGGTGAAGCGGGCGAGGTCGATCTTGACCGAACGCGCGGCCGGCCCCTCGCCGATGATGAGGTCGAGCTGGAAATCCTCCATCGCGGGGTAGAGGATTTCCTCCACCGCCGGGCTCAGCCGGTGGATCTCGTCGATGAACAGCACGTCGCGGTCTTCGAGGTTGGTGAGCAGCGCCGCGAGGTCGCCGGCCTTGGCGATGACCGGACCGGAGGTGGAGCGGAAATTGACGCCCATCTCGCGCGCCATGATCTGCGCCAGCGTGGTCTTGCCGAGACCGGGGGGGCCGACGAACAGCACGTGGTCCAGCGCCTCGCCGCGCCCCTTCGCGGCCTCGACGAACACCTTGAGGTTTGCGCGCACGGCCCCCTGCCCGACGAAATCGTCCAGCGCCTGCGGCCGCAGGGACGAGTCGGCATCCTCGCCGCGCTTTTCGGACGAGATGAGGCGGGGGGATGTGTTCATGCCCGTTTCATCGCATGAAGCCCGCCGGCGCGCAAAGTCGGGCTCAACGCGCCAGCTCCTTCAGGCCGAGGCGGATCAGCTTGGCCGAATCCGCGCCCTCCCCCGCCGACTTCAGCGCCGCCGCCACCGCATTTGCCGCGATGTCGCGCGAATAGCCGAGATTGGTCAGCGCCGAGACCGCGTCGGCCACTGGCGCGGGCGCCACGCCTTCGCCGAGCTCCTGCTTCAGCCCGATGTTGAGCGCGCCGTCGCCGGCGAAGGCAGGCGCCTTGTTCTTCAGCTCGGTGACGATGCGCTCGGCCACCTTGCGGCCGACGCCCGGCGCGCGCGCCACCATGGCGATGTCGCGCAGCGCGATCGCATTGGCGAGCTCGGCCGGCGACAGGGTCGACAGCACCGCCAGCGCCACCTTGGCGCCGACGCCCTGCACGTTGTTCTGCAGCAGCCGGAACCACTCGCGCTCCAGCGCGCTCTGGAAGCCGTAGAGGCGGATGAGATCCTCGCGCACATAGGTCTCGATGAACAGCACCGCCGCCTCTCCGGGGCCGGGCAGCGCGGCAAGCGTCTTCATCGAGCAATGCGCGACGTAGCCGACACCATGCACGTCTATGACGCAATGGTCCTCGCCGATCTCGTCCACGGTGCCTTTCAGCTTGCCGATCATGGATGCCTCAAGGATGCGTCTCGGGAGAAATCACCCGCAGCATCGGAAAGTAGTTCAGGTAGCGTGCCCGGTCGCGGGTCATCAGCGTGTGCCCGCGCACGAGCGCATGCGCGCCGATGTAGAAATCCGGCAGCGGCGAACGTCGCGGGCCTCCTGCCTGGCGATATTGGAGAAAGGCCCTACCTGCCAGGAACGCTGCCTGCCAGGGAAGGTCCTCGCGGTCGAACTTTGACGGAGACAGCAGCGACTCAAGCGCACCTTCGCTGTCGAATCCGGCTGCCATTTCAGCATAGATGATAGGGTTGATGACAAGCGCTCCCCCGCGCCTGGCATCCAGCAGCCGCGCCGTCGACCATGCCTCGAACGCGCTGCCGACGTCGATCACGTCGAGAAGGATGTTGGTGTCGACCAGCGTCGCCATCAGTCGCGCATCATCCTGTAGAATTCGTCGGGGGACATGCCGCCAAGATTTGCCGCTCCCTTGTGTCTCCGCAAATGCTCGCCAAGGTCACGCGCAGCTGCGTCCGCCTCCGCCACGTCCATATCCGCGCGCCGAATGAGCGCCTCCCCTTCCCGCAACTCGAATTCCACCTGGCTGCCCGGTGCAATGCCGAGATGCCGACGAACGTTCAGGGGAATGGTGACCTGGCCTTTTTCGGTGACGCGCATGGTAATACCTCTGGGGTATTACCTACGCCGCATTCCAGAACAAGTCAAGAACAGAGAGGCTTCAGTCGCGTCATCATCATCCGGCCATCAGCGCAGCGAGACGGCCGGTCACGCTCTGCCGGTGGTGGGCATGGCAGATGGCGATGGCGAGCGCGTCGGCGGCGTCGTGCGTGTCGAAGCTGGCGCGCGGCATCAGCACCTTCACCATCATGTGGATCTGCGCCTTCTCGCCATGCCCGACGCCGATGACCGCCTTCTTCACCGCGTTGGGGGCATATTCGGCAACCGGCAGGCCGGCGCGCGCCGGCACCAGCATGGCGATGCCGCGCGCCTGGCCCAGCTTCAGCGTGGCCGAGGCGTCCTTGTTGACGAAGGTTTGCTCCACCGCGGCCTCATGCGGCGCATGCGCGTCGAGGATGGCCGCCAGCCCGTCATGCAGCTGGCAAAGGCGCGTGGCGAGATCGGCCTTCTGCTCGGACGTGACGGTGCCGGCGCCGACGAAGCGCAGCGAATTGCCCATGGCTTCCACGACGCCCCAGCCGGTGCGCCGGAGCCCAGGATCGATGCCGATGATGCGAATCGCCGCCATGCGCCAAACCTAGCCGTTCCCGGCCTGGTTGCCAGAACAATGTGAACGAACCGGAAACAGATTAACAGCCGTGGACCAATCGATCCGGGTTTCTCCGGGCCTCGCCAGCCGCTAGCACGCTTGCCGGGAGGCGCCGATGCACGCCCTGATGACCGATGCGCATTTCTGGATGCTGGCAGCGACCGTGGCGGTCGCGGGCGTGGCGCGCGGCATGTCCGGCTTCGGCACCGGCATGATCGTGGCGCCGGTGGCGGGTGCGCTCTACGGCCCGCAATGGGCGCTGGTCATGATCGTCATCATAGACGCCCTGCCGACCATACCGCTGACGCTGCCGGCGCTGCGCCATGCCCATTGGCGCGAGGTGATCCCGGTCACGGTCGGCGCGCTGCTGTTCTTCCCGCTGGGGATCGCGATCCTCAAGGCCGGCGACCCGGCCGTGCTGCGATGGATTATCTCGGCGGCGATCCTCGCCTGCGTCGCGATCCTTTGGTCGGGCTGGCGCTATACGGGACCGCGCAACGCCGCGGTTTCGGCGGCCGCCGGCGGAGTCGCTGGCACGCTGTCCGGCATCGCCCAGATCCCCGGGCCGCCGGTCATCGCCTACTGGATGGCGTCGGGCGCCGCGGCCCTGATCGTGCGGGCGAACCTGCTGACGTTCTTCTTTCTCAGCGAGTTCATCTCGATCGGGAATTTGTGGTTCGCCGGGCTGTTCGAGCGCGGCCCGGTCACCGTCGGCCTGGCCGCGATGCCTGTCTATTTCGCCGGGCTTCTGGTCGGATGGCGACTGTTCGGGCTGGCGAGCGACCGCACCTACAGGCTGGTCACCTTCGGCCTGATCATCCTTGCCGCGGTCCTGGCGCTGCCCGTCTGGGACAGCGCCATCGCCGCGATCGCAGCCGCCTTTGCCTAGCTGCGCCCGAAGGCGGTCTTCAGCAGCGAGATCTGGTCCGAAACGGGATTGCCGAGCGGGGCCGGGGCCTGCGGGCCGCGATAGGCGCCGCCATAGACCTCGTCGTCCATGCGGCGCACCAGCGACTGCAGGCTGAGCGAACGCGAGACGATGTCCCGGAAGCGCTGCGGCAGCTCCATCCAGCCCGGCGCATTGTCCTGGGCGGACGCGGTGTCGAGCCGCACCTTGGTCTTTTCCGACGCGACCTGGTCGCGGGTCATCTCTCCGGAATTGGCCGCGCGCTGCAGCAGCAGCCAGGAAGCCACCTGCATCAGGCGCGTGGTGAGGCGCATGGACTCTGCCGCATAGAGCGTGGCGGCGATGCGTGACAGCTTCTTGGCCTCCGCGCGGCCCTCGCCGTCGAGATACTCGGCTGCCTGCTCCACCAGCGCCATGCCTTCATTGTAGAGAGGCTTGAACGAATCCGAGAACACACGTCGTTCAGCGAGGCTGACGAGCTGACCAGATTGCATTTCGGTTTCACCCACTGCGCGCATGCTACTCTGAACCCCCACGGACGCATCTCACAAACGGCACGCTGGCCGTCAATGCCGCTCTACCGGCAAGAAGGATGCCAACCGCCCCGTCAGGATGCTCGCAGCCGGGCCGCCACGCAAGCCTATGTTTAACGGAGGGTTAATGCCGCAGCGCCCCGCCGGGTTCGGAAACGCAAAAAAAGAGCCGCGGGAAGCGGCTCTCAGGAGTTTAACAGGGAGGCGTCAAACAGAGTGGCTCCACCACTCGGTCAGAATCCAGATCACTGGACGCCCACAGTAAACGCCCGTAAAGCTTAATGGACGGTTAAGTGCCGGCGGATTTTTCGCCCGATCCGGCGCTGGATGTGCCGCCACGGCACACTCGTGCTCCAGACCAGCCTGAAATGGGATGCCGATTCGCGCGGGGCGGGCCTTTCGCGATGCACCGGCGCGGTTGCGGCGATCCCGCGCCTCAATTCCAAGGTTCAGCCCCTCGCGGTGGGAGCGTGCGCGACGCATGCCGCGTTGACACCGGCCCACCCCGTCGCGAACCGCAACCTGCCGGGTCATCCGAAGACTTCCAGCGCGCCGTCGTAGAGCAGCTTCGACGACACGACCAGCATGAGCGTGTACATGATGCGGTAGAAGATGGCCTGCGGCACCCGCCGCACCAGCCATGCGCCCGCCAGCGTTGCGGCCGGCGCTATCGGCATCAGCGCCGCCGAGATGGCAAGGTTCTGCGTATCGAACTGGCCCAGCATGAAATAGGGCAGCAGCTTCACGAAATTGACGACGGCGAAGAACACCACGTTGGTGCCGACATAGAGCGCGGGCGGCTGGCCGAGCGGCAGCGCGTAGACCTGGTAGGGAGGCCCGCCTGCATGCGCGACGAAGCTGGTGAAGCCGGCCACCGCGCCCCAGAACGATCCCGCGGCCGCGCTGTGCTCGCGCTTGCGCGCCGGCCCGAAGCGCAGACCCAGGAACCAGCGCAGCGCGAAGCTGACCGCCACGACGCCGACGATGATGCGCACGGCGCCGGCCGTGATGAGGGCCGCGGTCGCCCAGCCGATGGCGATGCCGGCCATGGCGCCCGGCAGCATGTAGCGCAGCGTGACCGGATCGCGCTGCCCGCGCCAGGACCAAAGCGAGACGACGTCCATCAGCACCAGGATCGGCAGCATGATCGCCGCCGCCTGCACGGGCGACATCATCAGCGACATCAGCGGCACCGAAAACACCGACCCCACGCCGCCGAAGCCGCCCTTTGACAGGCCCACGACGATGACGGCGGGAATGGCTGCGGCGTAGAACCAGGGATTGGTCAGCAGGTCGGGCATGGCGGCGGAATCTTTGCGGGCGGGCGGAGCTTTAGCCGCATTGCCCGCCCGTGGCGAGGGCGCGGATCAAGGTGATGGCTGTTCAGCCGCCGGCTCATGCTCTATGCCCAAATCCCACCATCATCGCGCGGCACAAGCCGGGCCTGTATTCAGCGCATTGCCATGACCGAACCGACCGACACCAAGACCGACCGCTGCCGCCTGGTTCTGATCGCGCCGCCCGGGGCCGGAAACGGCTTTGCCGACGCGCTCGCGGCAGCATTGGCGGCGGGCGACGTCGCCTCGCTCATCCTTCCCCGCTACGACCTCGACGACGACGCCTTCCAGGCGCTGGCCGAGCGCGTCGTGCCGCTCGCGCAGGAGAAGGGCGTGGCCGCCATCATCGCCGGCGACACCCGAGTCGCGGGCCGCGTGAAAGCCGACGGCATCCATGTCGAAGGCGGCGGCAGGCAGGCCCTGGCCGATGCGGTCGAGCGGCATGCCGGCAAGATGATCGTCGGCGCCGGCGGAGCCAAGACCCGCGACGACGCGCTGGAGCTGGGCGAGGAGCAGCCGGACTACATCTTCTTCGGCCGCTTCGGCTACGACAACAAGCCGGAGCCGCATCTGCGCAATCTGACGCTCGGCGGCTGGTGGGCGGAGATGATCTCGATACCCTGCATCGTGCTCGGCGGCACCGACACCGCCTCGGTGAGCGATGTCGCAGCGACGGGCGCCGAATTCGTGGCCCTGTCGGCCGCCGTGTTCGGCGAGGGCCGCAACCCGGCAGCCGAGGTGGCGCGGGCCAACGCGCTGCTGGACCGCCAGGTCGCGCGCGCGGGGGCTGACTGATGATGGCGCGGGGCACGCTTCTGGCATCGCTGGTTGCCGGCTTCGCGACGGCGGCCGCGACATTTGCCTGGGCCGCCGCCGAGACTTCGCCCGAGCCGCCGCCGGCGGTGCCGACGACGGTGGATGGCGGCCGCGTGACCGGCGACGGAGACACGCAGCCCGACCTCGATCCCATGCGGTTCGGCAAGCTGCCCGACGCCGCCTTCGGCGCCTACCAGCGCGGGCTCTACGTGACGGCGCTGAACCTGGCGCTGCCGCGCGCCGCCGAAGGCGATGCGGCGGCGCAGACGCTTGCCGCCGAGATCTACTCGCGCGGGCTGGGCGTGAAGCGTGACGAGACGCAGGCCGCGCGATGGTACCAGGCGGCGGCCGAGCAGAACGTGCCGGAAGCGCAGTTCCAGTATGCGCTGCTGCTGCTGGACGGCCGCTTCGTGGACAAGGACGCCGACCAGGCCTTCGCGCTGATGGAGGAGGCCGCCAACGCCGGCAACGCCATGGCCCAGTTCAACTATGCCCAGATGCTGGTCGACCGCATGGCGGGGCCGCGCGGGCTGGAGCGGGCGGTGCCGTTCTACGAAAAGGCAGCGCGCGCCGGCGTGCCGGATGCGCAATATGCGATGGCGCAAATCTACGCCGACGGCACCGCCGGCAAGGCCAAGGACCTGGAAGCGGCGCGCCGCTGGCTGGAGATGGCCGCCCGCAGAAATTTCGACACCGCGCAGCTCGACCTCGGGAGCTGGATGGTCGAGGGCATAGGCGGCACGCGCGACGAGGCGGCGGGCTTCGCCTGGCTGAAGGCGGCCGCCGAAAGCGGAAACGTGGCGGCGCAGAACCGGCTGGCCAAGCTCTACCGCGGCGGCATCGGCACTGAGGCCGACCCGGTGGCGGCCGCGGCATGGTACATCGCCGCCCGCCGCGCCGGCCTGATCGACATGGCCATGGACGACTTCCTGGAAGGGCTGACGGAGGAAGAGCACCGCCAGGCCATCGCGCAGGCCAACCGCCTGCGCTAGCCGGCACCGGCGCGCAGCGCGCGCCAGCAGGCCCTCTCTCTTGCTTCCGGGCGGGTTTTATGGTCTTGGAGGCCCCGAAAAGCCTTCGGCAATCAATCCCATCCGGAACGAAACAACATGGCCAAGATAAACGGCAACGAAATCCGTCCGGGCAACGTCATCGAGCACGATGGCGGCCTGTGGGTCGCGGTGAAGACCAATGCGGTGAAGCCCGGCAAGGGCGGCGCCTACAACCAGGTCGAGCTGAAGAACCTGATCAACGGCACCAAGCTCAACGAGCGCTTCCGCTCGGCCGAGACGGTGGAAAAGGTGCGGCTCGAGCAGAAGGATTTCTCCTTCCTCTACGAGCAGGGCGACGCGCTGATCTTCATGGACACGGAGAGCTACGAGCAGCTGGAACTGCAGAAGGATTTCGTCGGCGACCGCGCCGCCTTCCTGCAGGACGGCATGATGGTGACGGTCGAGCTATATGAAGAGCGGCCGATCGGCATCTCGCTGCCCGACCAGGTGACGCTGACCATCACCGAGGCCGACCCGGTCGTGAAGGGGCAGACCGCCGCGTCGTCCTACAAGCCGGCGATGCTCGAGAACGGCATCCGTATTCTCGTGCCGCCTTTCGTCTCGTCGGGCGAGCGGGTGGTCGTGGACACCAACGAATTGACCTATCTGCGCCGCGCCGACTAGGCGCCGCGACACCCGGTCAGCCGGAGGCGTTCCCGAAAGTCCCCGGCTGCGCCGAGCGGGCCTTCGATCGCCGACCGCGCTGGCCCGACCGCCTGGAGAACGAAATGGCACGCTCAGCCCTCATGAACGTCATGGTGCAGGCCGCCATCAAGGCCGGCCGCTCGCTGGTGCGCGATTTCGGCGAGGTGCAGAACCTGCAGGTCTCGCTCAAGGGACCGGGCGACTATGTGAGCCAGGCCGACCGCAAGGCCGAGGAGATCATCTTCACCGAGCTGTCGAAGGCGCGGCCGGGCTACTCCTTCCTGATGGAGGAGCGCGGCGCGGTCGACGGCGACGACGCCCAGCACCGCTGGATCGTCGACCCGCTGGATGGCACCACCAACTTCCTGCACGGGCTGCCCTTCTTCGCCGTGTCGATCGGGCTGGAGCGCCAGGGCCAGATGGTGGCCGGCGTGGTGTACAACCCGGCGATCGACGAGCTGTTCACCGCCGAGCGCGGCGGCGGCGCCTTCGTCAACGACCGCCGCATGCGCGTGTCGGCCCGCACCAAGCTGTCTGACAGCCTGATCTGCACCGGCATCCCGCATCTGGGCCGCGGCCACCATGGGCAGACCCTGCTTGACGTGAAGAAGGTCATGGGCGAGGCGGCGGGCATCCGCCGCATGGGCGCGGCCGCGCTCGATCTCGCCTATGTGGCGGCGGGCCGCTTCGACGGCTTCTGGGAAGACTATCTGTCGCCCTGGGACGTGGCGGCGGGCATGCTGCTGATCCGCGAGGCGGGCGGCTTCGTCTCCGACCGCGACGGCGGGCAGGACATGTTCGGCACCGGCAACGTCGTGGCCGGCAACGAGGCGATCCACCGCGCGCTGCTGAAGGAGCTGGGCCCGGTCCTGCACAGGCGCTCGCCCACGGCCCGGCCGGACGCCAACTCTTGAACCCAGCCGCGCCCGGCGATTTTCGCTGGCGGCCGCTCGACGCGCTGTCCTGGGACGAGGCCGCGGCGGCCTTCACGGCCGGATACGAAGGATATGTCATCCCGGTGCGGGTGGGCGGCGCCGACCTTGCGGCGCGTTGCGAGGCGGAGGATGTCGACCGCGCGGCGAGCTACGTCATCAGCGATGATGCCGGCCCGGCCGCGATCGGGCTGATCGCGCGGCGCGGCAGCCGCGCACGGCTCGCCGCCTTCGCCGTGGTGCCGCGCATGCGCGGCAGAGGGCTGGCGCGCCCCGCCCTCGCCCGCCTGATCGAGGAAAGCGAAAGGCGCGGGGACGAGGCGCTGGAGCTCGAGGTCTTCGAGCACAATCTGCCGGCGGTGAGGCTGTACGAGGCCGGCGGGTTCTTGCCGACCGACCGGCTGGTCGGCTTCGAGGCGGAAACCGCCAGTCCGCCGGCCGGCCAGGCGCCCGCGCTGGAAACATCCACCCCGGCCGAGCTGGCGGCGCAACTGGCGGCCGATGCCGCCGGCGCCGGCCTGCCCTGGCAGCTGCAGGCCGACACGATAGGTCGCATGGGCGCGCCGTGGCAGGTGGTGCGCGACGGCAGCGGCGCCTGGGCGATGGTCGACCTGTCGCGCGCCGACGCTGTGGGTCTGCGGCTGATGTTCACCCTTGCCGCGCGCAGACGGCAGGGCCTGGCGCGCCGGCTGCTTGCCGCGATCCGCGCCAATGCCGCCGGCAAGCCGGTGCGCGTGGCCCAGCTGATACCGGAACGCAACGCGCCGTTCGCACGCGCGCTCGGTTTCAAGGAAGCCGAGCACGGCCAGCTGCGCATGGTGCGGCGGCGCGCGGCCTGACGCCGCACCCGGGCGCCCGCAAGGGCCGGCGCGCCATTTCGGGGTTGAATCGGCGGCGGCCGCGCCGCACATTGCGCGCATGCTCCCCGAACCCGCCAGTTCACCGCGGCAGACGCCGCGCCACGCCATGCCCGGTCTGTCGAGGGCGGAGCTGATCGCCGACGGCATCGTGCATGCGGTCGGCATCGTCATCACCATCTCGGCGGGTTCGGCGCTGCTCGCGCTCGCCTTCTTCCATGCCGGACCATGGGAGTATGTCGCCGCGATCTTCTACGTCGTGTCGCTGCTGAGCGTGTTCTGCATCTCGTGCGCATACAATCTGTGGCCGGTTTCCCGCGCCAAATCGATCCTGCGGCGCTTCGACCACGCCGCCATCTTCCTGCTGATCGCGGGCACCTACACGCCCTTCCTCGCTCAGATAGACGACACCGGCGTCGCGTCGACGATGATCGCCGTGGTGTGGGGTGCCGCCCTGCTGGGCGTCGTGGTGAAGCTCGCGCTTCCCGGCCGCTTCGACCGACTTGCGGTGGGCTTCTACCTCGCCATCGGCTGGAGCGGCGTGGCGGTTGCGCGCCCGATCCTGGATTCGCTTCCCCAGGCCACGATCGCGCTCGTGGTGGCAGGCGGCATCGTCTATTCCGCTGGCGTGGTGTTCTTCGCCTGGCGCGGCCTGCGCTTCAACATGGCGGTATGGCACGGCTTCGTGGTGGGGGGTGCCGCCCTGCACCTGGCAGCGGTGATGAATGCGCTGGTGATCGACCGCCTGTGACCGGTGGCGGCCCACCGGCCGCCCGGAAAGCCCCGACGCCGCGCGCTACCAAAGGCGCGGCTTTCAATTTCGTCACAATTCCGTTTAGAGTCGCGCTCACCATAGGGCTGGGAAGGAACCGAGGCGCGCGATGGCATTTCTGAAATCGCTGGGTGTGGGCAGCGCGGACGACAACGCGGACTACGACATCCGGGATCTGTCCAGCCCGCAGATATTCCTGCTGTCGATGCTGGTGTTCCTGGCGCTGTCGGGTTTCGTGGCCGCCGCGCTCTACCGGCAGATATCGACGGCGTTCCAGACCAATCCGGGACTGAACGGCCTGATCCTCGGCGTGCTGCTGATCGGCATCCTGTTCGCCTTCATCCAGGTGATCCGCCTTTTCCGCGAAGTGAAATGGGTGAATTCCTTTCGCGCCGGCTCGGAGGCGACCGACCCGGTGCTGCTGGCGCCGATGAAGGCGCTGCTCAGCCGTTCCTCCTCGGCTGCGATTTCCACCACCTCGATGCGCTCGATCCTCGATTCGATCGCCACCCGGCTGGACGAGACGCGCGACATTTCGCGATACCTGATCGGACTGCTGGTGTTTCTGGGCCTGCTCGGCACCTTCTGGGGCCTGCTGCAGACCATCGCCTCGATCGGCGACACGATCCGTTCGCTCGACCCCGGCGGCGGCGACACCAACGACGTGCTGAACTCGCTCAAGTCGGGTCTCAGCGCGCCGCTTTCGGGCATGGGCACGGCGTTCTCGTCCTCGCTCTTCGGCCTTTCGGGATCGCTGATCCTGGGTTTCCTCGACCTGCAGGCGGGCCGCGCCCAGAACCGTTTCTACACCGAGCTGGAAAACTGGCTGTCCACGGTGACCGACCCGAACTCCGACTTCCAGGTGGTCGAGGCGAAGGATGGCACGTCGGACGAGCTGCGCGTGCTGACCGAGCGCCTGCGCACCATGCAGGAATCCGGCGGAGCCGCGAACCCGCGCATCGCCGCCTCCATGGCCAACCTGGCCGACGGCATTACCGGGCTGGTGAAGAACATGCGCGGCGAGCAGCAGATGATGCGCGACTGGGTGGAGGCCCAGTCGAAGGAGCAGAAGGCGCTGCACGCCACGCTGGAGCGCATCGCCGACGCGCTCGACCGGGCGGAGGCACGCTGACATGGCGCTGGCCCGTGCCCGGCGCGCGCGCGCAGGCATCGACTACTGGCCCGGCTTCGTCGACGCGCTGTCGACGCTGTTGCTGGCCATCATGTTCCTGCTGTCGGTGTTCGTGCTGGCGCAGTTCCTGCTGAGCCAGGAGGTGGAGCAGCGCGACGAGGTGCTGACCCGCCTGAACACGCAGATCAACGAGCTGACGCAGCTGCTGGCGCTGGAGCGCGCCTCCACGCAGGACGCCGAGGACCAGCTGGCGAACCTGCAGGCCTCGCTCGACGGAGCGATGGCCGAACGCTCGCGGCTGCAGGAACTGCTCGACCGCGGCGCCGGCGCCGGCGCCACCGCGGAGGCGCGCATCGGCTCGCTTTCCGGCCAGCTCGACCAGGAGCGCCAGATCAGCCAGCGGGCGCTGAGCCAGGTGGAACTGCTGAACCAGCAGATCGCGGCGCTGCGCAAGCAGATCGGCGCGCTGGAATCGGCGCTCGAAGTGTCGGAGACGCGCGACCGCGAATCTAACGCCAAGATCGCCGACCTCGGCCGCCGCCTCAACGTGGCGCTGGCGCAGCGCGTGCAGGAGCTGAACCGCTACCGCTCCGACTTCTTCGGCCGGCTGCGCGAGATCCTGTCGGACCGCGAGAACATCCGCATCGTCGGCGACCGCTTCGTGTTCCAGTCGGAAGTGCTGTTCCCCACCGGCTCGGAGCAGATCAACGCCGCCGGGCAGGACGAGATGGCCAAGCTCGCCGGCGCGATCCTGGAATTGCAGCGCGAGATTCCGCCGGAGATCAACTGGGTGCTGCGCGTCGACGGCCACACCGACAACATCCCGCTTTCGGGCGCCGGCCGCTATCGCGACAATTGGGAGCTTTCCTCGGCCCGCGCCACCTCGGTGGTGAAGTTCCTGATCGCGCAGGGCGTGCCGGCCAACCGGCTGGTGGCAGCCGGCTTCGGCGAGTTCCAGCCGCTGGACGAGGCCGACACGCCGGAGGCGCGCAACCGCAACCGCCGCATCGAGCTGAAGCTCACCGAGCGGTGAGCTAGACCCCCGCCCACAGCGCCGCCAGCGCAAGGGCGGCGGGCAGCGCCTGGATGTAGAGGATCTTGCGGCTGGCGGTGGCGGCGCCGAAGATTCCGGCCACGACCACGCAGGCGAGGAAGAAGACCTTCACCGAGAATCCCGCCTCGCCCAGCCACAGGCCCCAGGCGAGGCCGGCGGCGAGGAAGCCGTTGTAGAGCCCCTGGTTGGCGGCCAGCGTCTTCGTCGCCGCCGCGAACTCCGCTGTCATGCCGAACGCCCTGCGCCCCTGCGGCTTGTCCCACAGGAACATCTCCAGCACCACGATGTAGAGGTGGATCAGGGCGACGAGCCCGGTGAGCACGCTTGCGATCATGGAAACCCCCTCAGATGCCGGGACGAGTTGAGCACCGCGCGCGCGTTCCCGCAAGCTGGCTCAACGCTGGCGGCTTGCGCGCGCGACGCGCTTCGTGTCCCCTGCCCGCAAATCCTTCAAGCAGAGGTTTGCGATGTCATTCCAGAAACTCGACGAGCTCGGCCGCCGGCTGGAGGCGCTCGACCACGCGCTGGCGATACTCGGCGCCGACGAGGCGACCCACATGGCGGTGGGCGGCGGCGAGGCCCGCGCGGAAGCGATGTCGGGCCTTGCCGGCATGTATCACCGGCAGGCGAGCGCGCCTGAGATCGCCGACTGGATCGACGCGGCCGAAACCGAGGACCTGTCGGAGGAGCAGCAGGCCGCGCTGCGCGAATTCCGCCGCCGCTACGTGAATTTGACCTGCCTGCCGGCGGAATTCGTGGAGCGGCAGACGCGCACCCGCATGCGCTGCGAGCAGCTGTGGCGCGACCTGCGCGCCAAGAACGACTGGGCCGGCTTCCTGCCGGCGCTGGAGGGCGTGGTGACGCTTGCGCGCGAGGAGGCGCAGTTGCGCTCGGCCGTGCTGAAGCTCGAGCCCTACGACGCGCTGATGGAGCAGTATGACCCCGGCAACCGCGTCGCCGACATCGCGCCGGTGTTCGACGAGCTGAAGGCCTTCCTCGTCGACTTCGTGCCGAAGGCGCTCGACGTGCAGGAGCGGCGGCTGGCGAAGCGGCCGCTGAAGGCGCTGTCGGGCAGCTACCCGACCGAGAAGCAGCGCGAGCTGGGGCTGGCGATGATGGCGGCGGTCGGCTTCGACATGACGCATGGCTCGCTGTCAATCTCGCACCACCCGTTCTGCGGCGGCGTGCCGACCGACGTGCGCATCACCACGCGCTACCGGTCGAGCGAGTTCCTGTCGTCGCTGATGGGCGTGCTGCACGAGACCGGCCACGCTCTCTACGAGCAGGGCCTGCCGCGCGAATGGGCGCACTGGCCGCTGGGCAAGGCGCGCGGCATGGCGATCCACGAGAGCCAGAGCCTGTTCGTGGAAAAGCAGATCGGCCGCAACCCGGCCTTCTGGCGCTGGGCGCTGCCGGTGGTGGAAAAGCATCTCGGCGAGGACTGGGCGATCGACGACATCCTGCCGCATGTGCATTTCGTCAAGCGCGGGCTGATCCGCGTCGACGCCGACGAGGTCACCTATCCGCTGCATGTGATCCTGCGCTTCGAGCTGGAGCAGGAACTGATATCCGGCCGCATGGAGGCCGCCGACCTGCCCGAGGCCTGGGACGCCAAGATGCAAAACTATCTCGGCCTCTCCACCATCGACGACCCCGCCAACGGACCGATGCAGGACGTGCACTGGCCGTCGGCCGCCTTCGGCTATTTCCCCTCCTACACGCTGGGCGCGATGATCGCGGCGCAGCAATGGGCCACCATCGTGAAGCAGATGCCGGACGTGGAGGAGCAGTTCGCGGCCGGCCGCTTCGATGCGGTCAACGACTGGCGCCGCGAAAAAATCTGGTCGCAGGGGTCGCGCTGGTCGACGCCGGAGCTGATCGCCCGCGCCACCGGCGAGCCGCTCAACGCCGACCATTTCCGCCGCCACCTGGAAGAGAGGTACGGGGGGTAGAGCCGGCTGTCGCGGCCAGGTCTGCCAACTTCATCCCGGCCCGTGCCGGGGACCTGCTGGCGCCGCCGGGCGCTTGCTGGGGTAGCGAGTTCAATGCGGATCGATCCCTCGGGACAAGCCCGAGGATGACGGTCGCGCATTTTTTTCATCCCCCTCCCCTCAGGCCGGGCGATAATGCGCCCACTGTCCTCGCGGGAAACGGATCGCGACCGGAAATTCGGGAGGGCGGCGGTGGCGGAACCCATGGCCTGACAAGCCGCGGGAACCCGGAAACGGAGCGGACGCATGGCGCTCACGATCCGGGAGAAGCTGCCGGCGGGGCGCATCCTCACTGTTGCGCCATGGGCCTGAAACACGGCCCGCCCCGATCCGAGCCGGGCAAAGCTCGAGAGAAGCCGGTGCGACGCGCCCCGCTTCCCGCATTCTCAATGGCCAGACCGGAAACGGGGCGTGGCGACGCTTGGACGCGCCGCGCATCGCGGGAGCGTGTCAGGGCAGGTCAGCCCTCGCCCTGATCGGAGCCGAGCGGGCGGCTCTGAACAGCGATAGCAGGGCGCCGTCGCTACAACTGGTCCCGGTGGAGGCAAGGAAGGCCGCAACGCCGCGCAGAAGTCTGTCGCCGTCACGCTGCATCATCGCCCGGTTGACCTCCAGGCCAAGTTCGGCTTCGGAATTGCGCTCGACATCAGCGAATCCGAGCGGCACTTCGATCCGGTGTGTTTCACCGTTCTCAAACGAAAGCGTTATCGCGATCAGCGACATGGGGAGCCCTTCCCATGTTTTGTTGAAATTCCGCGCCCCTTTGGGTCTTAAATGCCCGGATGGAGCAGGAATTACAACCATAGGCAGCAGCACGTGGTTAGCGCGGCGTTGCCTTCGCCTTGGGATGCCCGGTGCGCACCGTATCCCAGAACTCCAGATGAGCCATGTCGAGCAAGTACTTCAGCATTGCCATGCCTTCCTTCTCTGCCCGCTGCCGCGCCAGCGCGATGTGGCCGCCAATGTCGAAGATCAGGTCCTCCGCTGGCTCCCGGCTCGTGTCCATGACGGTGCCCGGATAGATTTCCGGCAATCCAGCCGCGTCCTTGAAGGCCATTCCGCAGGCAATGATCGTTCGTACGCTCCCGTTCAACGCCGTGACCCGGTACTGCTCGTGATACGGCGCCCCGGTCTTGATCGACAAAGAAATCTTTGCTTTCACCCGGTCCCGGTCATCGTGGTGGATTGCCTCGAAATAGCGTTCGATCGGCCGTCCCTCGCGGCCTTCGGCGGGCTGCATTCCAAAACAGAAGGAAGCGAAGGGGTCGGAAAAGCAGATGTTGCTTCTCATGTCCCATCCCCAGGTACCATAGTTCAACCGGCCGGCACGCAGTGCGTCAGGCATTTCGTTCTCTCCCCTGCCCCGCGGCGAACGCCTGAGCACATGCAAAGTAGAACGAGCGGAATCGCCGCTATTGGTACCGACGAAGTGTTGACATGTTTTTCCAGCTTGTCCACCCCGCGCAGGTGCACTTCACCGCTCCGTGAGCGGCGACACGGCGTTTGCTATCATTTGTTATGTATCCCAGCCGATCTGGCACGGGAACAACCGGCCTGCGACGGATGCACGACCGCTAGCGGTCGCCGTACGCGAGGGTGAACCTGGCTGGCCGCGTCGGGCCGCCGGCCCTCAGTTCGTATCGGCCTTGGGCAGTTCGAAGCTCTGCTGGCACACCCAGCCGGCGGTCTGCTTCATCTCGGCAGGCTGCCAGCGCATTTCGTGCAGCATGCACTCGTAGAAATTGGTGGGCCGGTCCGCCAGCCAAGCGATGAGAAGCGCCACGACGAGCCCGGCAGCGAACGCGGCCACGACATATCCCGAAAATCGCATGACAGCCTTTCCCGATCTGAACCCCGGCGACGCTGGAGCGTCCGCGTCGTCCCGTGGCGCGCAACAGACGACATCGGCAACGCAGCCGCGTTGATCCCGATCAAGCGTGCATGACGGCTTTACCGCCGGCGTGATGGGAGGCCGCCACTCTCGCACCGGGGGATCGCGTCGGCCCGGGCGGCAATCACCAAACTGTGTTGGCCGGTCGCAAGCTGCCGTGGCGGCAGGGCTTTCGACCGCGGTCGCGGCATACTGGCGCACGGCCCGGCTGCCTGCGGCCTTGATCGGCGCGCGGCGCGGACATAGCTGCTGAGACGGCCGGGATACGCCGGCGGCGCCTGGTGAGGACGCCGTGCCCGACGCGTCTCGACGGCCGGATTTGGCCGATGGCTCCCAACGTCGGCCAGCAATGCTGGAATACGACAATGAAAGCGTTTCTTCTCAAGTCAGCACTAGCCACCCTCGTGGTCGCGGCTCCGCTCGGAACGGCTTTTGCCGCGAGCCCGCACGCGGTGATGCCCAACCAGACGCATGTGAACAGGACCGTGACCCGCGACATGCAGAACGGCATGCGACCCGGCATGCAGAATGGCATGCGGACCGGCATGGCGGCGACGGACCGCGCCAAGGCGATTGAGGAGCGTATCGTCGCCGCCGAGGTGAACCTGCAGCCGGTCGACACCGGCGGCTATGCCGACGAAGCCGCCGCGGCGAGAGCCGAGTCCGGCCTGATGGCGGTGCGCAAGGAAGTGGCGAGCGCCGAGCACGGAGGCCGCCTGTCGGCCGCGGACTACCGCTCGCTCACGCGCCAGCTGCGCGGCGTCGAGGACCTGATCTACCGCGCCCAGAACGGCTAGTTCGCCGCGGATCTGATGGAAAGGCCGCCCCGCCCGGGGCGGCCTTTCTCATGCCGGCGCGGCGCCACGCAGCCCCTCTTGCCCCTGCCGGCAAACCGTCCGACATTGCTGCAAAAGCCTACGGGGGAGGAGCAGCGTGGCGGAAAGATTCGACGCCATCGTGATCGGCGGAGGACTGGCCGGGCTGGTCGCGGCGAACGAGCTGGCCGAGCGCGGCAAGACGGTGGCGATCCTCGAACAGGAGGGCGGTGACCATCTCGGCGGGCAGGCCTTCTGGTCGCTGGGCGGCCTGTTCTTCGTGGACAGCCCCGAGCAGCGCCGCATGCGCATCCGCGACAGCCGCGAGCTGGCACTGCAGGACTGGATGGGTTCGGCGCAGTTCGACCGTCCGGAGGATTTCTGGCCGCGCAAGGTCGCGGAGGCTTACATCGATTTCGCGGCCGGCGAGATGCGGCCCTGGCTGCATTCGCTGGGCATGCGCTGGTTTCCAGTGGTGGGCTGGGCCGAGCGCGGCGGCGCGCTGGCGCATGGCCACGGCAATTCGGTGCCGCGTTTCCACATCACCTGGGGCACCGGGCCGGGCGTGGTGGAGCCGTTCGAGAAGCGCGTGCGCGAGCATGCGCGGGCCGGCCGCATCGAACTGAAATTCCGCCACCGCGCCGGCCGGCTGGTGAAGACGAAGGGCGCGGTGACCGGCGTGGCCGGCGAGGTGCTGGTGCCTTCGACGGTGGAGCGGGGGCAGCGTTCCGGCCGCGAGGTGGCGGGCGAATTCGAGCTGTCGGCCGATGCCGTGATCGTCGCCTCCGGCGGCATTGGCGGCGACCTCGACCTGGTGCGCAAGAACTGGCCGGTCGATCGCCTGGGGCCAGCGCCCAAGAGCATGATCTGCGGCGTGCCGCACCATGTCGACGGGCGCATGGTGGCGATCTCCAGGAAGGCGGGTGCGGCCACGATCAACACCGACCGCATGTGGCACTATACGGAGGGGGTGAAGAACTGGGCGCCGATCTGGCCGCTGCACGGCATCCGCATCCTGCCGGGACCGTCATCCATGTGGTTCGACGCGGAGGGCAACCGCATGCCCGCGCCATGCCTGCCCGGCTTCGACACGCTGTCGACGCTGAAGCACATCCTCGGCACCGGACACGAATATTCCTGGTTCATCCTGACCCAGAAGATCATCAAGAAGGAATTCGCGCTTTCGGGCTCGGAGCAGAACCCGGACTTCACCGCCAAGAGCTGGGGGGCGGTGCTGAAGAGCCGGCGCGGCGCGGGCGCGCCGCCGCCCGTGGAAGCCTTCAAGCAGCATGGCGAGGATTTCGTCGTGCGCGACAATCTTCGCGATCTCGTGACCGGCATGAACGCGCTGGCCGGAAGCAGCCTGCTCGACCACGACCACATCGAACGGCAGATCGCGGCGCGCGACCGCGAGCTAGACAACCCCTACGCGAAGGATGCGCAGGTGACGGCGATCCGCGGCGCGCGCAACTATCTCGGCGACAAGCTGGTGCGCACCGCGAAGCCGCACAAAATCCTCGATCCGAAGAACGGCCCGCTGATCGCAGTGCGCCTGCACATCCTCACCCGCAAGACGCTGGGCGGCATCCACACCGACCTCGACAGCCGCGTGCTCGACGGCTCCGGCCAGCCGGTGCCCGGCCTGTTTGCCGCAGGCGAGGTGGCGGGTTTCGGCGGCGGGGGCTATCACGGCTACAACGCGCTCGAGGGAACATTCCTCGGCGGCTGCATCTTTTCGGGGCGTGCGGCGGGACGCGCCGCCGCGCGCTGACATCTGCGAAAGGCGGGAACGGGACATTGCTGACCAACCAGGACATAGCCGACCTCGTGGCCTTCCGCCGCGAGCTGCACCGCTTCCCCGAGATTTCCGGCGAGGAGAAGGAGACGGCGCGGCGCGTGGTCGACTTCCTCGCCGACACCCGGCCGGACGAGGTGCTGACCGGGCTCGGCGGCCACGGCGTGGCGGTGATCTATGACAGCGGGGTTGCCGGCCCGACCGTGCTGTTCCGCAGCGAGCTCGACGCGCTGCCGATCGAGGAGCGGTCGGGCGTCGAGCACAGCTCGACCGTTCCCGGCAAGTCGCATATGTGCGGCCATGAGGGGCATACGACCATACTGGCGGCTCTCGGCCGCCAGCTGGGCCGCAGGCGGCCGGCGAAGGGCCGCGTGGTGCTGATGTTCCAGCCGGCGGAGGAGACCGGAAAGGGCGCGGCCGCGGTGACCGCCGATCCGCGTTACGCGGCCATCCGGCCCGACTTCGCCTTCTCGCTGCACAATCTGACGGGCACGCCCTTCGGCCATGTGCGGCTGAAGGAGGGCGTGGTGAACTGCGCCTCGCGCGGCATGCGCATCCTGCTCGACGGCAAGACCGCGCACGCCTCCATGCCGGAGACCGGCGTGCCGCCGACCTTCGCGGTGGCGGCGCTGCTGCCGGAGCTGACGGCACTGTCGCATGGCGGCTTCGACGACGACGATTTCGCCCTGGTGACGATATGCCATGCGCGCATCGGCGAGGCGGTCTTCGGCATCGCGCCCGGCCATGCGGAGATCCGCGCCACGCTGCGCACGCGACTGGACGAGCGCATGGACGCGCTGGTGGCCGCGGCAGAGAAGCTGGCGCGCGAGACCGCGCAGAAGCACGGGCTGAGCTGCGCGATCGACTATGACGAGATATTCGTGGCCAGCCTCAACGCGCCGGAGGCGGTGGAGCGCCTGCGCGCGGCGCTGGACGCGGAGGGCGTGAGCCACGACGAGGCCGAGCTGCCGATGCGAGCCTCGGAGGATTTCGGCCTGTTCGGCCGCGGCTCGAAATCGGCGATGTTCTATCTCGGCGCGGGCGAGGACATGCCGGCGCTGCACAATCCCGACTACGACTTCCCGGACGACCTGATCCCGATCGGGGCGCGGGTGTTCATGCGCGCGGCGAGGGATTTGCTGGGGTAGGTGGATTTTCATACGAAAAGCGATTACTTTTTCGTATGAGGAGAGCGCCATGGGCATTGAAAACAAGGACCGGGCAACGTTCTCGATCGATCCTGCAGTGAAGCAGACACTGGAGGAGCGCGTGCCAAGGAGCCGTCGGTCGGCTTTCGTCGAGCAGGCCATTGCCGATGCGCTGCGCAAGGAGGCCATCGAGCGCCTGCAGCGGACCCTCGACCATCTGGCCGCGATGCCAGCGTCGGGCGGCGAGGACAGCGTCGAACTGCTGCGGCGACTGCGGCGGGAGAGAACGGAGCAGCTCGTTTCGCGTCACTCGCCGAAGGCCTGATGCTCGTTCTGGACGCCTCGGTACTGGTCAAGCTGTTTCGCGCGGAGGACGACAGCAGCACTGCGCGCGAGCTGGTTCGGACAGGCATCACGCGAGGCACGGGATTGCTCGCGCCGAACCTCATCCTCTACGAGATGCTGTCCGTCGCCCTGCACTACGAGATGTCGTTCGAGATCCCTCTCATGCTTCTGGCGGATATGAGGGACGCCGGCTTCATGCTGGTGGAGCCGAGCGTGAACGAACTGCTGAGGGCCCAGCAGATCGCTACCTCGCGCCATGAGGGCCGACGATCTCCGGGGCTCGAGGATTCGATCTATCATGCCATCGCGATCGAGCGCGGCGGCACGTTCGTCACCGCCGATAGCAGGCATGTGGAAAGAACCGCCCATTTCGGCCACGTCACCCTGCTGGCCGACTGGCAACCAGGCTGACTACTCCGCCGTCCCTTTCGAGGCGGCCCGGCTACGATTTCTCGGACGACCTGATCCCGATCGCGCGGCGAGGGATTTGCTGGGGTAGGTCGCGCCGGCTCGGTCAGCTGCGGAACGGGTTCTGGATCGTCATCGCGCCATCGACCTGCCTGCCGTGCTGCAGGTCTTCGCTCCAGAACGTCTCGCAGCCCGCCTTCAGCGCGGTGGCGATCATCACCGCGTCGAACATCGAGAAGCCGTGCCGGCTCGCCAGCGACACTGCGTTTTCGTGAATCTCCAGCGTCGACGGCTCGATCCCAGCGCAGAGCTGGCGGATCGCATCAAGCGCCTGCTCGGTCTCGTCCCATGACATGCCGAGCTTGCGCCGCGCGATGCTGGCGAACTCGTTGAGACCCTGGACACCGATCGTGCAGCCGGCGGCCAGCAACGCGCTTGCGGGTTCCGAACGCGCATCGGTGGTGAAGGCATAGACGAGAATGTTGGTGTCGAGGAAATGCCGCGCACTCAACGGGCGTTGGCCTCGTCGCGGTCGAATTTCCAGCCGGGCGGCAGCGGCTTGCGCAGCGCGCGAATGCGGGCGAGCGCCTTCTCGCGGCTGCGATCGAGCTCAATGTCGAACGCCCTCTCACCGGCGATGCGGATGTCGACCTCGTCGCCTTCGCGGAGATTCAGCGCCTCTGCCACCCGCGCCGGGATGCGCACGGCAAGGCTGTTTCCCCATCTGGCGATCTGCATCTTTCACCTCGTTGATATACATACGAGATGTATATCAATCCGGTTGGACGTCAATGCTTCTACTCCGCCGCGCCCCTGAAGACGTCGGCGCCGCGTGCGAACTGCAGGCGGGCGAGCCGGGCGTAGACGCCGTTCTTTGCCACCAGGCTCTGATGCGTTCCCTCCTCCACCAGCGAACCGCCATCCATGACGAGAATGCGGTCGGCCTTGAGCACGGTCGCCAGCCGGTGCGCGATGACCAGCGTGGTGCGCCCCTGCATCAGCCGCTCCAGCGCCTGCTGCACCAGGGTCTCGCTTTCGGCGTCGAGCGCCGAGGTCGCCTCGTCCAGCAGCAGGATGGGCGCGTCGCGCAGGATGGCGCGCGCGATGGCAACGCGCTGGCGCTGGCCGCCCGAGAGCGTGACGCCGCGCTCGCCGAGCTGGGTGGCGTAGCCTTCGGGCAGCGCGCGGATGAAATCGTCGGCGAGCGCGTCGCGCGCCGCCGCCTCGATGTCGGCCTGCGACGCGCCGGGGCGGCCGAAGGCGATGTTTTCGCTGGCGGACGCGGCGAACACCGCCACGTCCTGCGGCACGATGGCGATGTGCCGGCGCAGCGCCTCGGGGTCGGCGCGCGCGACATCCACGCCGTCGACCAACACCTGGCCCGAGACGGGATCGTAGAAGCGCAGCAGCAGCGAGAAGATGGTGCTCTTGCCGGCGCCCGACGGACCGACGATCGCCACCGTCTCGCCGGGCTTCACGGTGAAGGAAACCTGCTCGAGGATCGGGCGGTCGCGGCGCACGGGATAGACGAAGGAGACGTCGCGGAACGCGATCTCGCCCCTGACCGGCTGCGGCATCGCCACCGGGTTTGCCGGCGCCCTGATGGCCGGCTCCTCCGCCAGCAGCTCGGTCAGGCGCTCGGCCGCACCGGCGGCCTGGCTGAGCTCGCCCCAGACCTCCGAAAGCGCGCCGAGCGCGCCGGCCGCGATGACCGAATAGATAAGGAACTGGCTGAGCGTGCCGGCGGTCATGACGCCGGCAATCACGTCGCGCGAGCCGACCCACAGCACCGCCACGACCGATGCGAAAATGGCCAGGATGGCGAAGAAGGTGAGGAAGGAGCGCGCGAAGATGGAGCCGCGCGCCGCCTGGAACGCGGCCTCGACCGCCGACGAGAAGCGCCCCGTGACCATGCGCTCATTGGTGAAGGCCTGCATGATGCGCACCGCGCCGATCTGCTCCGTGGCGTAGGCGGTGGCTTCGGCGAGCGTGTCCTGGGCGGCGCGCGAACGCCGGCGCACCGAGCGGCCGAAGGCGACCAGCGGAAGCACCACGAGCGGAATGGCGCCGAGAACGAACAGCGACAGCTTGGGGCTGGTGACCACCATCATGCCGGCCGCGCCCAGCCCCATGATGGTGTTGCGCAGCGCGACCGAGGCGGTGGCCCCCACCGCCGACTTGACCTGGGTGGCGTCGGCCGCCAGGCGCGAGACGATCTCGCCGGTCTGCGCGCTGTCGAAGAAGGCCGGCGAAAGCTTCGTGACATGCTCGAACACGTCGCGCCTGAGGTCGGCCACCACCCGCTCGCCCAGCGTGATGACGAAATAGTAGCGGGCGGCGGACGCCACCGCGAGCAGCGCCGCGACCACCAGCAGCATGGAGAAATATTGCGAGATGAAGGTGGAATCGCCGCCGTCGAAGCCATGATCGATCATGCGCCGTACGGCCAGCGGCAGCGTCAGCGTCATGGCGGCGGCAAGGGCGAGGAAGATCAGCGCGCCCGCCACCATGCCCTTGTAGCGGGCGAGATAGGGGAACACGCGCCGCAGCGGGCGGAGCGAGCGTTGCCGTTCGGCCTCGACGATCACGTCCACCATGGTCTTTTCCCTGTTGGCCGGAGGCTGCGGCGATTCCGCGCCGGACCGGCCTTGTGCATGCGGCTGGGCTGATGTATAGCCACGCCCGACCGTTTTCGAGGCCGTAGCCTTCATTGGCCGCGGCTTCAAGTTTTTAGACTGGGTGACATCGCCGCAGCCCGACGCTGACGCGTGCCCCTCCAGCCAGGACGAAAGCCATGAAGAACGAAATCCATCCCGATTACCACACCATCAAAGTCGTGATGACCGATGGCACCGAGTACACGACCCGCTCGACCTGGGGTTCGGAAGGCGACACGCTGAACCTCGACATCGACCCGAACTCGCACCCAGCCTGGACCGGCGGCCAGCAGAACCTGGTCGACCGCGGCGGCCGCGTCTCGAAGTTCAAGAACAAGTTCGCCAATCTCGGCATCTGATACCGGCGCACGCGCCGCAGAAAAAGGCCCGCTTCGGCGGGCCTTTTTTGTATGGATAAATGCTCACTGAGCCGATTACGTCAGGCGCATGTTCTAGGATCGGTGGGCGACGAAAGCCTCGGAGCGCTTCTGGGGTTGAGTGTCCCCGCGGGGGCCACCGTCATTCCGGTGCCGCGCCAGCGGAGCCCGGAATGACGAAGGGGAAGTCACCGCCCCACCATCGACCGGGCGAGCGCGCCATATCGATAGCGCATGATCCTTTGCGCAGCGGCTCATCCCCTGCGATTCAGTCAATCCCTGAACCGCTCTAATGCGCCGCCGGAACTCACATGTGGATCGGCTTGGCGAAGGTGGCGAGCGCCGCTTCCTTGACCGATTCCGACATTGTGGGATGCGCGTGGCAGGTGCGGGCGAGGTCTTCGGACGAGCCGGCGAATTCCATCAGCACCGCGATCTCGTGGATCATCTCGCCGGCCCCGAAGCCGACGATATGGCCGCCGAGAACGCGGTCGGTCGCCTTGTCGGCGAGGATCTTCACGAAGCCGTCGGTCTGCAGCATGGCGCGGGCACGGCCGTTCGCCGAGAACGGGAACTTGCCGACCTTGTAGTCGACGCCCGCCTTTTTCAGTTCCTCCTCGGTCTTGCCGACCGATGCGATCTCGGGGCTGGTGTAGACCACCGACGGGATGACGCCGTAATTCACGTGGCCGGCCTGGCCGGCGATGGTCTCGGCGACGGCGACGCCCTCGTCCTCGGCCTTGTGGGCCAGCATCGGGCCGGCGATGACGTCGCCGATGGCCCAGACGCCGGACACATTGGTGCGGCCGTGCCCGTCGGTCTTCACGCGGCCGCGTTCGTCCATCTCGACGCCAGCCTCCTTGAGGCCGAGGCCGTCCGTGTATGGCTTGCGGCCGGTGGCGACCAGCACGGCGTCGGCCTCGATGGTTTCGGCGGCCCCGCCCTTCACCGGCTCGAAGGTCACGGTCGCGCCCTTCTTGGCCTTGGCGACGCCCGTGACCTTGGCGCCCAGCCTGAACTCCAGACCCTGCTTGGCCAGCATGCGCTGGTATTGCTTGGCGACCTCGCCATCCATGCCGCCGAGGATGGTGTCGAGATATTCGACCACGGTGACCCTGGAACCGAGCCGCGCCCACACCGAGCCGAGCTCCAGCCCGATGACGCCGCCGCCGACGACCACGAGGCTGGCCGGCACCTTTTCGAACTCCAGCGCGCCGGTGGACGACACGATCACCTTCTCGTCGAACTTGACGTCGACGCCGGGGATGCCGGCGACATCCGAGCCTGTGGCGATGACGATGTTCTTCGCCTCCAGCGTCTCTTCCTTGCCGCCTTCCAGCGCGACCGAGACCTTGCCGGCGCCGGCGATCCGGCCCGTGCCCTGGTAGGTGTCGATCTTGTTCTTCTTCATCAGGAAGACGAGACCGTCGGTGTTCTGCTTGACCACCTTGGTGCGGTGCGCCTGCATCTTCGCGAGGTCGAGCTTGGGCTTGCCCACGCCGATGCCGAGATCGGCGAACTGGTGCTCGACCTCGGCGAATTTTTCCGACGCGTGCAGCAGCGCCTTGGAGGGGATGCAGCCGACATTGACGCAGGTGCCGCCATAGGTCGCGCGCTTTTCCACCAGCGCGGTCTTCAGGCCGAGCTGCGCGGCCTTGATGGCGCAGACATATCCGCCCGGACCTGCTCCGATTACGACGACATCATAGGTGGACATGGAGACCTCTTGGATTAGCTGTCGGCTCAGAATGCGAGTTGCCAGAGCATGATGGCGATGCCCAGGCTTGCGACACACCAGACCGCGGAACGGAGATAGGGAATGCCGGCCAGGTAGAGCGGGAGATATGCCACCCGCGCCCAGAAATAAAGTGCCGCGCCCAGCCCGGTCCACCAGTCGGCCTTGCCGGTGAGATGGAGCCCCAGCGCGAGTGCGGCGAACAGCGGGAACGTCTCGAGGAAATTGCGGAAGGCGCGCTCGGCGCGGCCGGCCACGCCGGTGACCTTGCGCTGCTCGTCGCGCGGGCCGGCATTGTATTCCGAGCCGAGCTGCTTCGTAAGCAGGACCGCCTGGAGGGTGAGCTGCACGAAGAGCAGCCCGCCCGAGAGCGCGAGATAGGCGATCTCGACCGGCAGCGAGGGAAGGATGAGGCTTGCGGCGGCCATGTGCTAGCGCCCGCCCGACACGTCGAGGATCGCGCCCGTGGTGTAGGACGAGCCGTCGGCGAGGAAATACATCACGGCGTCGGCGACCTCGTCGGCTCGGCCCGGCCGCTGCATGGGGATGAGCGGCGCGACGCGCGCGGCGCGGTCGGGCTGGCCGCCGGACGCGTGGATCTCGGTGTCGATGGTGCCCGGCCGCACGCAGTTGACGCGGATGCCCTCGGTGGCGACTTCGCGCGCCAGCCCCTTGGTGAAGGTCTCGATCGCCGCCTTGGCGCCGGCATAGTCAACATATTCGCCGGCGCTGCCGAGCACCGCCGCCACAGACGAGATGTTGACGATGGAGCCGCCGTGCCCGCCATGCAGCGTCGACATGCGCTTGACCGCCTCGCGGGCGCACAGCATGGGGCCGAGCACGTTGACGCGCAGCATGCGCTCCAGCCGGCCGGCATCCATCTGGTCGAGCCGCGCCTTGCGGTCGACGATGCCCGCATTGTTGACCAGCGCGTCGATGCGGCCGAAGCGGCGGTCGACCTCGGCGAACATCAGCACGATGTCGGTTTCGCTCGACGCGTCGCCCTGGATGGCGAAGGCCTCGCCTGCGCCCGCCTCGATTTCGCGCACCACCCTGTCGGCGGCGTCGCGGTTGGAGTGGTAGTTGACGGCGACGCGAAAACCCTGCCGCGCGGCCTGAAGCGAAATGGCGGCGCCGATGCCGCGCGACCCGCCGGTGACGAGAACGGACTTATGCATGCTCATTCCTGGCACCCCGCTAGCGTGAAACCATCCCATGGCACGGTGGAGAGGCCGGCATTGGCGAAAGCGGGCGCGTTGCGCATCCAGCTCGCAAGGTCGGCAAGGAGGAGCTGCCGCGGCGCGGGCTTGCCCTCGGCGGGCAGCAGGCCGATCTCGCCGCCTTCGCCGATCGCGTAGATCACGCCCTGCCAGACGGTGCAGGCCTCGATCTCGGCCCCGGTGAGGTCGCCCTCGGGGCAGGCGGACATCAGCAGCCCGTTGGAGCGGGCGGGATCGTCGGTCCACATGACGACGCCGTCGAATTGCGGACCGTCCTTCAGCAGCACGCGGAACCTGTTGGTGACCGCCGCACTGCCGGCGACCGGGGTGAACTCGAGCTCGGCCACGCCGTCGCGATCGTGGTAGGTGGCAAGCTCGACGGGGCAGGCGGCGTGGGCCGGAAAGGCAGGGAGCATCGAAAGGGCAGCGAGCAAAGCTTTTGCGCTCATCTCTCCGCCCTCGTCGCCGCCTGCCTACAGATCCAGCACCAGCCGCTCGGGATCCTCCAGGCTTTCCTTGACGCGCACGAGGAAGGTGACCGCCTCCTTGCCGTCGACGATGCGGTGGTCGTAGCTGAGCGCCAGATACATCATCGGGCGGATGACGATCTGGCCGCCGACCACGACCGGCCGCTCCTGGATCTTGTGCATGCCGAGGATGCCGGACTGCGGCGCGTTGAGGATGGGCGTCGACATCAGCGAACCGTAGACACCGCCATTGGAGATGGTGAAGGTGCCGCCCTGCATGTCGGCCATCGAGAGCTTGCCGTCGCGCGCGGCGAGGCCGAGCCGGCCGATCTCCTTCTCGATCTCGGCGATGGACATGGAATCGGCGTCGCGCACCACCGGCACGACGAGGCCCTTGTCGGTGCCGACGGCGACGCCGATATGGGCGTAGTTCTTGTAGATGATGTCGGTGCCGTCGATCTCTGCATTGACCGCCGGGATCTCCTTCAGCGCATGCGTCACGGCCTTGGTGAAGAAGCCCATGAAGCCGAGCTTCACGCCGTGCTTCTTCTCGAACACGTCCTTGTACTTGTTGCGCAGGTCCATCACGGCCTTCATGTCCACCTCGTTGAAGGTGGTAAGCATGGCGGCGGTCGACTGGGCGTCCTTGAGGCGGCGCGCGATGGTCTGGCGCAGGCGCGTCATCTTCACCCGCTCCTCGCGCACCTCGTCCTCGCCGGAGGACGGCGCGCGCGCCACGACCGGCGTCTCGGCCGGCTGCGACGGCGCGCCGGTGACGCCCCTGGCGATCGCCTCGAGCACGTCGCCCTTCAGCACCTGGCCGCGCTTCCCCGAACCCTTCACGTCGTCGGCGGCGACGTTGTTCTCCGCGAGCAGCTTGGCCGCGGACGGAGCGGGCGGCGCCTTGCGCGGCTCGATCTGGCCGACATCGCCGGCGGTGTCGCGCGTCTTGGCGGCTGCTTCCTTGGTGGTGGAGGCGCTGCCATTGCCGGAAGCCTGCGCGACCGCATCCTTCTTGGCCTCGGCGCCGCTTTCCTTCCTGGGCGAGGCTGCGGCCGAGCCGCCCTCGCCGATCATGCCGAGCAGCGCGCCGACCTCGACCGTGTCGCCTTCCTTGGCGGTGATCTCGGCAAGCGTGCCGGCAGCGGGCGCGGGAACCTCCAGCGTCACCTTGTCGGTTTCCAGTTCCAGCAGCGTCTCGTCGGCGGCGACGGCGTCGCCGGCCTTCTTGAACCACTTGCCGATCGTCGCCTCGGTGACGGATTCGCCGAGGGTGGGTACGCGGATTTCAGTAGCCATCGTTCCGATCCGTTTGCCTGATCGTTCAGTTTCCGCCGAGCGCGTCTTCGAGAAGCGCTTCGAGCTGCTGCAGGTGCTTCGACATGAGGCCCGTGGCGGGCGAGGCCGAAGCCGGCCGGCCCGTGTAGCGCACACGCTGGTGCTTCGCCTCGATGTGCTGCAGCACCCACTCCAGATAGGGGTCGATGAAGGACCAGGCGCCCATGTTCTTGGGCTCCTCCTGGCACCATACCATCTCGGCGTTGCGGAAGCGCGAAAGCTCCGTGATCAGCGCCTTGGCCGGGAACGGGTAGAGCTGCTCGACGCGCAGCAGGTAGATGTCGTTGATGCCGCGCTTCTCGCGCTCCTCGTAGAGGTCGTAATAGACCTTGCCGGAGCACATCACGACGCGCTTGATCTTGCTGTCCTTGACCAGCTTGACCGGCTCGTTGCCGAGATACTGCGCGTCGTCCCACAGCAGGCGGTGGAACGAGCTCTCGCCCGACATTTCGGCAAGCGTCGAGATCGCCCGCTTGTGCCGCAGCAGCGACTTCGGCGTCATCAGGATCAGCGGCTTGCGGAAGTCGCGCTTCAGCTGCCGGCGCAGGATGTGGAAGTAGTTGGCCGGCGTGGTGACGTTGGCCACCTGCATGTTGTCTTCCGCGCACATCTGCAGGAAGCGCTCGAGCCTGGCCGACGAATGTTCCGGACCCTGGCCCTCATAGCCGTGCGGCAGCAGGCACACGAGGCCCGACATGCGCAGCCACTTGCGTTCGCCCGACGAGATGAACTGGTCGAACACCACCTGCGCGCCGTTGGCGAAATCGCCGAACTGCGCTTCCCACAGGGTGAGCGCGCGCGGCTCGGCCAGGCTGTAGCCATATTCGAAACCGAGCACCGCCTCTTCCGAGAGCATCGAGTTGATGACCTCGTAATTGGCCTGCTGCGGCCCGAGATTGTTCAGCGGGATGTAGCGGTCCTCGCTGCTCTGGTCGTAGAGCACCGAGTGGCGCTGCGAGAAGGTGCCGCGCTCCGAATCCTGGCCGGAGAGGCGCACCGGGTTGCCCTCCATCAGGATCGAGCCGAAGGCCAGCGCCTCGCCCATCGACCAGTCGATGCCCTCGCCCGTGTCGATCATCTTGCGCCGGTTCTCCATGAACCTGCCGATGGTCTTGTGCATCTCGAAGTCGGCCGGAACCTCGGTGAGCTTGCGGCCGATCTCCTTCAGCGACTTGACCGGCACGGCGGTCTTGCCGCGGCGCTGTTCGTCCTGGTTGTCGGCCGTGCGCAGGCCCGACCACGCGCCATCGAGCCAGTCGGCCTTGTTGGGCTTGTAGCTCTGGCCGCTTTCGAACTCGATCTCGAGATTGGCGCGCCAGTCAGCCCTCAGCTTCTCCAGTTCGGCCTCGGTGACCAGGCCTTCCTCGACGAGGCGCTTGCCGTAGATCTGCACCACGGTCGAATGCGCGCGGATCTCGCGATACATCAACGGCTGCGTGAATGCCGGCTCGTCGCCCTCATTGTGGCCGAAGCGGCGGTAGCAGAACATGTCGATGACGACCGGCTTGTGGAACTTCATCCGGTATTCGGTGGCCACCTTGGCGGCGTAGACCACGGCCTCCGGGTCGTCGCCGTTGACGTGGAAGATCGGCGCCTCGACCATCTTGGCCACGTCGGACGGATAGGGCGACGAGCGCGAGAAGCGCGGATTGGTGGTGAAGCCGATCTGGTTGTTGATGATGAAATGGATGGTGCCGCCGACGCGGTGGCCGCGCAGGCCGGACAGCCCGAAGCACTCTGCCACGACGCCCTGGCCGGCGAAGGCCGCGTCGCCATGGATGAGCAACGGCAGCACCTTGGCGCGCTCTTCCTGCGGCACGACTTCCTCGCGGCTGCGGCCGAACACCTGGTCCTGCTTGGCGCGGGCCTTGCCCATCACCACCGGGTTGACGATCTCCAGATGCGAGGGGTTGGCGGTCAGCGACAGATGCACCTTGTTGCCGTCGAACTCGCGGTCCGACGAGGCGCCGAGATGGTACTTGACGTCGCCCGAGCCTTCCACGTCGTCGGGCGCATAGGAGCCGCCCTTGAACTCGTGGAAGATGGCGCGGTGCGGCTTGGCCATCACCTGGGAGAGCACGTTGAGGCGGCCGCGATGGGCCATGCCCAGCACGATCTCCTTCAGGCCCATGGCGCCGCCGCGCTTGATGATCTGCTCGAGCGCCGGGATCAGCGACTCGCCGCCGTCGAGGCCGAAGCGCTTGGTGCCCTTGTACTTGATGTCGATGAACTGCTCGAAGCCCTCGGCCTCGACCAGCTTCGACAGGATCGCCATCTTGCCGTTCTTGGTGAATTCGATGCCCTTGTCCGGACCCTCGATGCGCTCCTGGATCCAGGCCTTCTCCTCGGGGTCGGAGATGTGCATGAACTCGACGCCCAACGTCGAGCAGTAGGTGCGCTTGAGGATGTCGAGCATCTCGCGCACGGTCGCGAATTCGAGACCGAGCACGTTGTCGATGTAGATCTTGCGGTCGAGGTCGGCCTCGCCGAAGCCATAGGCCTCGGGCGACAGCTCGTTGTGGTCGTCGAGCGGCTTGGCGATGCCCAGCGGGTCGAGATTGGCGTGCAGGTGGCCGCGCATGCGGTAGGCGCGGATCATCATGATGGCGCGCACCGAATCCTGCGTGGCGCGGCGCAGCTCGGCATCCGACACCGCGACGCCGCCGCCGGCGGCCTTCGACTTCAGCTTCGTGTCGATGTGCTTTTCGACCTGGCCCCAGTCGCCGTCGAGCGCGGAGACAAGTTCGCCATTGGCCACCAGCGGCCAGCCCGGCGACTTCCACGACGCGCCCTGCGCGTTCTTGCGGACGTCGCCCGCATCATCCTTCAGCGCGCCGAAGAAGCTGCGCCATTCCTCGTCGACCGAGGCGGGGTTTTCCTGGTACTGGGCGTAGAGTTCCTCGATGTAGCCGGCGTTGCCGCCATAGAGGAAGGACGTGAGAGAGAATTGGTCGTTGGCCTGATCTTGTCGTGCCATTTTTCGCCGGAGCGCCGCGCTCCGTCTCCTTAGCTGTCTGTGGGCCATGCCCCCGTCGGACGCATGCAGCCCTCGTTCCCCAACGGGCTCTTCGGCCCTTTATCTGGCGAAATGCGCCGGCCTCGTGACCGTCGGCGCATTTCGTTGTCGAAGGGCTCAGCCCTTGATCGCCTCGACCAGCGTCTTGCCGAGCCGCGCCGGGGACGGCGACACGCGGATGCCCGCCGCCTCCATCGCCGCGATCTTGTCTTCAGCGCCGCCCTTGCCGCCGGAGATCACCGCGCCGGCATGGCCCATCGTGCGGCCGGCCGGAGCCGTGCGACCGGCGATGAAGCCGGCCATCGGCTTCTTGCGGCCGCGCCTGGCCTCGTCGCGCAGGAACTGCGCCGCGTCCTCCTCGGCCGAGCCGCCGATCTCGCCGATCATGATGATCGACTGCGTCTCGTCGTCGGCGAGGAACATCTCCAGCACGTCGATGAATTCCGTGCCCTTGACCGGGTCGCCGCCGATGCCGACCGCGGTCGACTGGCCGAGGCCCTCGTTCGTGGTCTGGAACACCGCCTCATAGGTAAGTGTTCCCGAGCGCGAAACAACGCCGACCGAACCCTTGCGGAAGATGTTGCCGGGCATGATGCCGATCTTGCATTCGTCGGGCGTGACGATGCCCGGGCAGTTCGGCCCGATCAGCCGCGACTTCGACCGGTCGAGCCGCGCCTTGACCCGGACCATGTCCATCACCGGGATGCCCTCGGTGATGCAGACGATGAGCGGGATCTCCGCCTCGATCGCCTCGATGATGGCCTCGGCCGCGCCTGCCGGCGGCACGTAGACCACCGAGGCGTTGGCGCCGGTCTTCTGCCTGCCTTCGGCAACGGTGGCGAAGATCGGCAGGGTTTCACCCTTCGAGCCGGTCCAGCTCTCGCCACCCTTCTTGGGGTGGATGCCGCCGACCATCTTCGTGCCGTGATAGGCCAGCGCCTGCTCGGTGTGGAAGGTGCCGGTCTTGCCGGTGAGGCCCTGGACGAGGACCTTGGTGTTCTTGTCGATGAGAATGGACATCAGTTACCCTTCACCGCCTTCACGATCTTCTGGGCGGCGTCGTCGAGATCGTCGGCCGAGATGACGTTGAGGCCGCTCTCGTTGATGATCTTCTTGCCGAGCTCGACATTGGTGCCTTCGAGCCGCACGACCAGCGGCACCTTGAGGCCCACTTCCTTGACCGCCGCGACCACGCCCTCGGCGATGACGTCGCACTTCATGATGCCGCCGAAGATGTTGACCAGGATGCCCTCGACCTTGGGGTCGGCGGTGATGATCTTGAAGGCGGCCGCGACCTTCTCCTTGCCGGCGCCGCCGCCGACGTCGCAGAAATTGGCCGGCTCGGCGCCGTAGAGCTTGATGATGTCCATGGTAGCCATGGCGAGGCCGGCGCCGTTGACCATGCAGCCGATATTGCCGTCGAGCGCGACATAGGCGAGGTCCCACTTGGAGGCCTCGATCTCCTTGGCGTCTTCCTCGGTCTCGTCGCGCAGCGCGCGCACGTCGTCGTGGCGGAACAGCGCGTTGCCGTCGAACGACACCTTGGCGTCGAGCACGCGCAGGCGGCCGTTCTTCATCACGATCAGCGGGTTGACCTCGAGCAGGCTCATGTCCTTCTCGACGAAGGCGCGGTAGAGGATCGGGAACAGCTTGGCGCCGTCCTTCGCTGCGTCACCCGAGAGCTGCAGCGCCTCGTTCAGCTTCTTCAGGTCGCCGGCGGTGACGCCCGCCTCGGGGTCGATCGCCACGGTGACGATCTTCTCCGGCGTGTCGTGGGCGACGGCCTCGATGTCCATGCCGCCCTCGGTCGAGACGACGAAGGCGACGCGCCCGACCGAGCGGTCGACGAGGATCGACAGGTAGAGCTCGCGCTCGATGTCGGCGCCGTCCTCGATGTAGAGGCGATTGACCTGCTTGCCGGCATCGCCGGTCTGCTTGGTGACCAGCGTGTTGCCGAGCATCTCGGAAGCGTTCCCGACCACCTCCTCGACCGAACGGGAAAGCCGTACGCCGCCCTTGGCGTCAGGGCCGAGTTCCTTGAACTTGCCCTTGCCGCGCCCGCCCGCGTGGATCTGGCTCTTCACGACGTAGAGCGGCCCGGGCAGGCGCTTCGCCGCCGCCTCCGCCTCGCCCGCCTTCATGATGGCGACGCCTTCGGCCACCGGGGCGCCGTAGCCCTTGAGCAGCTGCTTGGCCTGGTATTCGTGGATGTTCATCAGCCTGCCTTACTTCTTCTTGCCGAGGTTCGGCGCGATGCCGACGCAGGCTTCGCAAAGGCCCTGCACGGCGGCCACCGACTTGTCGAACATCTTCTGCTCCGACTTGCTGAAGTCGATCTCGATGATGCGCTCGACGCCGCCGGCGCCGATGACAACCGGCACGCCGACATACATGTCCTTGATGCCGTACTGGCCGGACAGATGCGCCGCGCAGGGGAGCACGCGCTTCTTGTCCTTGAGGTAGGCTTCGGCCATGGCGATGGCCGAGGAGGCCGGCGCGTAGTAGGCCGAGCCGGTCTTGAGCAGCGCCACGATCTCGCCGCCGCCCTTGCGGGTGCGTTCCACGATGGCGTCGAGCCGCTCCTTCGAGGTCCAGCCCATCTTGACCAGGTCCGGCAGGGGAATGCCGGCGACGGTGGAGTAGCGGGTCATCGGCACCATGTCGTCGCCATGACCGCCCAGCGTCATCGCCGAGACATCCTCGACCGACACCTTGAACTCCTCGGCGAGGAAGTAGCGGAAGCGGGCGGAGTCGAGCACGCCGGCCATGCCGACCACATGCGTCTTGGGCAGGCCGGAGAACTTCTGCAGCGCCCAGACCATGGCGTCGAGCGGGTTGGTGATGCAGATGACGAAGGCGTTGGGCGCGTACTTCTTGATGCCGGCGCCCACCTGCTCCATGACCTTGAGGTTGATGCCCAGCAGATCGTCGCGGCTCATGCCCGGCTTGCGCGGCACGCCGGCCGTGACGATGCAGACATCAGCGCCTTCGATCGCGGAATATTCATTGGTGCCGGCGTAGCGGGCGTCGAAACCTTCGACCGGGGAGGATTCGGCGATGTCGAGGCCCTTGCCCTGCGGGATGCCCTCGGCGATGTCGAACATGACCACGTCGCCAAGTTCCTTGAGGCCGATCAGGTGGGCCAGCGTGCCGCCGATCATGCCGGACCCTATGAGGGCAATCTTGTTGCGAGCCATTGCGGTGATTTCCCCTTGAGTGAGCTGCCGGAGCTGCGGCCGGCGTGATAATGCGTGCCGAAGGTTTCGGGATGTTGAAGAGCCGCCGAAAATCCGGCTCCGCATAGGCTCTTTACTGTCAAAACTCAATCGATTCTTGCGGGGCGAATGGATTCAATCGGTTAGAAGATTAGGGATTTACGTAAACGTCAATTATTTGCCTGCAATGGCGGCAGGATGCGGCCTGCTTCGGCGCTATGCACGCATTGCCGCGGCGTGTTCTCGGCGGATAGGCTGGCGGCGCGAGGAGGACGGCGCATGCAGATCGAGTACAGATTGCTGGGCGCGGGCGACGCCGGGGTCTTCGACAGCGTCGCCGAGGAGGTGTTCGACGAGCCGGTGGCGCCCGCCCGCATCGCCGCATACCTGGCCGAGCCGTCGCATCACATGGTGGTTGCGATCGCCGGCGGCCAGGTGGTGGGCCAGTGCGCCGCCGTCGTGCACCGGCACCCCGACAAGGTGGACGAGCTCTACATCGACGAGGTCGGCGTCGCGCCGGCCTGGCAGCGGCGCGGCATCGCGCGGCGCATGATGGAGATGATGTTTTCGCACGGCAGGGCGATAGGCTGCGGCGAGGCCTGGGTCGGCACCGAGCTCGACAACGACGCCGCCAACGCGCTGTACGAAGGGTTCGGCGCGAAGGCGCAGCGCTTCAACCTCTACGAATACGAATTCTGAGCCGCGCCGGCTGACGCCGCGCCGTCCAGCCATTCCGCGCTCTGCATCTCCATGAGCCGCGAGGCCGTGCGCGCGAACTCGAACGCCTCGGTGACGCCGGGACGGCCGGCGTAAAGCGCGTCAGGCGCCGCAGCCGCGCTCAGCACCAGGCGCTTGCGCGTGTCGTAGACCGTGTCGATAAACAGGATGAAGCGCTTGGTGGCGCTGCGCCGGGTCTGGTCTAGCACCGGCACATTGTCGACCAGGATCGTGTCGTAGCGCTCGGCAATGGCGATGTAGTCGCGCGCGCCGAGCGGCGCGTCGCACAGATCGGCGAAATCGAAGCGCGCCGCCCGGCCCGCCGCGCGCGGCACGTGCACGCTGCGCCCCAGCACGGCGATCGACGCCGGCGCCTCGGCCAGGCCCTGCGTGGCCGCTTCCCAGGCCGCATCCATCTGCCGGTCGGCCTCGGGGCCGAGCGGCGTGACGTAGACCGGCATGCGGTCGAGCTTGAGCATGCGGTAGTCGGTCTCGCTGTCGAGGTTGATGATCCGCGCATGCGCCTTGAGGATGTCGATGAAGGGCAGGAAGAGGCCGCGGTTGAGCCCGTCGCGGTAGAGATCGTCCGGGGCGACGTTGGAGGTGGCGACCAGCACCACGCCTTCCGCGAACAGGGCGGAGAAGAGCCGCGACAGCACCATGGCGTCGGCGATGTCGGTGACGGAGAACTCGTCGAAGCAGAGCACCCACGCTTCCTGCGCCAGCGCCCGCGCCACCGGCGGCACCGGATCGCTCTCCTTCGTGCGGCCCTCCCTGAGGTCGGCGCGGTGCCGGGTGATGCGGTCGTGCACGTCGGCCATGAAATTGTTGAAATGGATGCGCCGCTTGCGCTGGGCCGGGACCAGCTCGAAGAACATGTCCATCAGCATGGTCTTGCCGCGCCCGACGCCGCCATGGATGTAGAGCCCGCGCACAAGCTCCCTGGGCGCGCGCTTGGCGAACAGCCAGCCGAGCGAGCTCTTCTTGGCGGCGAGCCGCTTGCTGACGATCTCGCCCAGCAGCGCGTCGAGCGCGCGCGCCACTTCGAGCTGGCGCGCATCGTGCACGATCTCGCCCGAGCGGGCGAGTTCGGCGTAGCGCTGTGCGAGCGAGCGGTGGGTGGTGAGGCCGTCGGCGATCTTCATGCGGCGCCCGAGATGGAACGATCGCGCCGCATAGCGCGGATTCGGGCGCCGGCAAAGGGCGGCATCGGCCGCCTGACGATGCCTAGCGCGAAAGCGAGACGGGCATGCCCGACGAGGTCTGGCCGTCGAAACGCTCGCCGCCCGAGGAATAGAGCCGCGCGAGCACGCCGCCATTCTGGTCGTACAGCGCCAGCTGCGAACCCTCAACATTCCACGACTTCACGCCGTCGAGCGGCGCGGGGCAGCGCAGCGGCCCGGCGCGGAAGCCCTGGCCGAACTTGGTCTGCGGGGTGGCGATGCGGCAGCCCTGACCGGCCACTGTGGCGTTCCACACGCCGGCGATGGAGCCTGCGCTGAGCGCCGGGCCCGACGGCGGTATCGCCGCGACCTGGGTGCCGGCAGGCGCGGTGGGGCCCGACGGCGCGGACGGGAAACCGCCCGGCTGCATCGTTCCCGGCTGCCCCATGGGCCCGCCGGGAGGCGGAAGCTGGCTGGCCGTCACGGTGCCGGCGGGCGCCGGCTCCAGCGGCTGCGCCACCGTGCTGGGCTGCTGCTGCGTGCTGATCGATGAAAAGCGCTGGCTGGTGCAGCCTGCGAGCGCGGTCGACGCGACCAGCGCCGTGAAAATTCCAACCTTGAAAAAGTTCATCCCGTCCTCCGTCGCGCACCAACGCGGTCGGTGCCCGCGCGTTCCTTCGGTTCGCCGCAAAACATGGCGATCTTGCGGAGATTATCGGGCCGGCATGGTTAACGCCGGGTTTATTGCGGCAATCATGCAACAGTGGGCCTGCAACAGATGCACGCGTCAGGTGGGGCACCGGCCCCGCCGGCAGCCGCGCCGAGGGCCCGCAGCGGCAGCCTGCGGGAAGCGGCCGCATCTTCCGCCATTGACTCCACCATTGACAATGGCGGCCCCCTTCGCCACCTCATGGCCGCAGTTTCCCATGACAAGGCGGTCTTCATGACCGGATATCTCTCGACAGTGCTGCCCCGCCACGAGACCGTCGGTGTATCCGTCGGCGGCGTCATGGTGGGCGGCGGCGCCCCGGTCGTCGTGCAGTCGATGACCAACACGGACACGGCCGACATCGACGCCACGGTGGCGCAGGTGGCCGCGCTTCACCGCGCCGGCTCGGAGATCGTGCGCATCACCGTGGACCGCGACGAGAGCGCGGCCGCCGTGCCGAAAATCCGCGACCGGCTGGCGCGGCTGGGCGTGCACGTGCCGCTGGTGGGCGACTTCCACTATATCGGCCACAAGCTGCTGGCCGATCATCCCGCCTGCGCCGAGGCGCTGGCGAAATATCGCATCAACCCCGGCAATGTGGGCTTCCGCGAGAAGAAGGACCGGCAGTTCGGCGCCATCGTGGAGATGGCGATACGCCACGGCAAGCCGGTGCGCATCGGCGTGAACTGGGGCTCGCTGGACCAGGAGCTGCTGACGCGGCTGATGGACGAGAACCAGGCGCGCGGCTTTCCCATGACCGCCGACGAGGTGACGCGCGAGGCGATCGTGCAGTCGGCGCTGCTGTCGGCCGAGCTGGCCGAGGAGATCGGCCTGCCGCGGGACCGCATCATCCTGTCGGCCAAGGTGAGCCGCGTGCAGGACCTGATCGCGGTCTATGTCGAGCTGGCGAAGCGTTCCAACCACGCGCTGCATCTCGGCCTCACCGAGGCGGGCATGGGCACCAAGGGCATCGTGGCCTCGTCGGCCGCCATGGGCATATTGCTGCAGCAGGGCATAGGCGACACGATCCGCGTTTCGCTGACGCCGGAGCCCGGCGGCGACCGCACCCGCGAGGTGCAGGTGGCGCAGGAATTGCTGCAGACGATGGGCTTCCGCCAGTTCCTGCCGATCGTGGCCGCCTGCCCGGGCTGCGGCCGCACGACCTCGACCGTGTTCCAGGAGCTGGCAGAGACGATCCAGACCGACCTGCGCCGCAACATGCCGGTGTGGAAGGAAAAATATCCCGGCGTCGAGGCGCTGAAGGTGGCCGTGATGGGCTGCATAGTGAACGGGCCGGGCGAGAGCAAGCATGCCGACATCGGCATCTCGCTGCCCGGCACCGGGGAGACGCCGGCGGCGCCGGTGTTCATCGGCGGGCGCAAGGCGGCCACGCTGCGGGGACCGGACATCGCGGCCGATTTCCAGAAGATGGTGGCCGACTATATCGAGAACCGCTACGGCGCGGGCAAGCAGGCGGCGGAATAGCGCACGGCTCTGCTTCGCTCCGTGCTCCTGCGTTGCGCGGCCCGGGCGCCCGGGTCCGAGCGATCCCGTCTGCCCCCGCGCGCCAGGCTTCCCGGCGGGAACCGCCGGCGCCGCCCGCGCGTTGCCTGTCGGTTGCGTGTCGAAGGACCCCCGATGGCGCCGCGTTCTTTCTGGAAAGGCTATCTGAAGCTCTCGCTGGTGACCTGCCGCGTCGCCATGACGCCGGCGACGTCGGACCAGGAGAAGGTGCGCTTCCACACGCTCAACCGCGAGACCGGCAACCGGGTTGAAAGCCGCTATGTGGACGCCGAGACCGGCAAGCCCGTCAAGGAAGGCGACGAGGCCAAGGGCTATCCGGTGGGCGACGACGAACACGTGATCCTCGAGGACGAGGAGCTGGAGGCGGTGGCGCTGGAGTCGACCCGCACCATCGACATCGAGATGTTCGTGCCGCGCGACTCGATCAGCTGGATCTGGCTGGACAAGCCGCACTACCTGACGCCCGACGACAAGGTGGCCGAGGAGGCGTTTTCCGTGATCCGCGACGCCATGGAGGCGACGGACAAGGTGGGCATCTCGCGCGTGGTGCTTTATCGCCGCGAGCGCGCAATCATGCTGGAGCCGCGCGACAAGGGCATCGTGCTGTGGACGCTGCGCTACGGCGACGAGGTGCGCGACGCGACCGAATATTTCGAGGACATCGAGACGCCCAAGCCGGACGCCAAGGCGCTGACCATGATCAAGAAGCTGATCGGCGAGCGCACCGGCAAATGGCAGCCGAAGATGCTGGAGGATCCTGTGCAGGATCGCCTGCTCGACATCATCAAGGCCAAGAAGAAGAAGCAGAAGCCGGCCAGGAGCAAGGCGAGCGCCGAGGAGCCGGAGGACACGCCGAGCAACGTCGTCTCGATCATGGACGCGCTGCGCAAGAGCGTCGAGACCGACAAGACGCGCAAGAAGCGCTGATCAGGATTTCCCGGCGCGCCGCTTGCCGCGGGTTCCGCCGCCCGCTCCGCCACCTAGCGCCACCGCCGCCTTGCGGAAATCCTCCCACGGGTCGGCGGACAGGTTCTGCACGCGCGGGGACGCGTTGGCCACGGTAAAGTGGCTCGGCCCGATGGCCGGCGAAAGCTCGTCCCAGTCGAGCGGCATGGCGACGGGCGCACCCGCCCTGGCCCTGGTCGAATAGGGCGCGACCGCGGTGGCGCCGCGCCCGTTGCGCAGATAGTCGACGAGGATCTTGCCCTTGCGCTTTGCCTTTGAGACGGTGGCGAGGAAACGGTCGGGCGTATCGGCCGTCATCTGGTCGGCGATGTCCTTGGCGAAACCCTTGACCTCGTCCCAGCCGGCCCTGGGCTTGAGCGGGGCGACGATGTGCAGCCCCTTGCCGCCGGTGGTCTTGACGAAGGCGGCGAGCCCCGCCGCCTCCAGCCGCTGGCGCACTTCGCGCGCGCCTTCGATCACCTGTTCCCACGACACGTCCTCGCCGGGATCGAGGTCCATGACCAGCTGGTCGGGACGCTCCAGATCGTCGAGCGACGACTGCCATGGATGGATTTCGAGCGCGGCCCCCTGGACGAGCGCGATCAGCCCGTCGAGGCTGTCGATCGCGATGATGGTCTCGCCCGACTTATCCTGCGGGTCGGGCGCGCGCAGGATCTCGCCGCGCATGCCCCTCCACTCATGCTTCTGGAAGAAGCACTGGCCGGTGTAGCCGTCGGGGCAGCGCACCAGCGCCAGCGGGCGCGAAACGACATGCGGGGCCATCAGGCGCCAGACCTGCTGGTAGTAGTCGGCCAGCCCTTCCTTGGTGACGCCCGCCTCCTGCCAGTAGACCCGGTCGGGGTGGGTGAGCTTCACGTGATGGCCGGCCGCGCCCGGCACGCTTGCGGCAGTCGCGTTTTCCCGCACCACCTCGCTCGCCTCCTTGTCCTCGCGCAGCCCGCGGAACGAAGCATGCCGCACCAGGCCGTCGCCCGTCCATGCCCTGAATTCGACTTCCGCGGTGAGCCGCGGCTCGACATAGCGGACATTGCGGCGCGCCTCGGCGCTGAGCGCGCCGGCGAAGGGCGAGGCGTCGCGCCGCAGCGCCTCCAGCCTGCCGAACAGGTCTCGCGCCACGAGATTGGTGAAGCCGGTGCCGACGCGGCCGGCATGGACGAGCTTGCCGCCATCGTAGTAGCCGAGCACGAGGGAGCCGATCGCGTCCTTCGCGGTGGTGGAGGGCACGTAGCCGCCGATGACGAATTCCTGCCGCTCGGAGCATTTGGACTTGATCCAGTCGCGGCTGCGGCCGGAGCGGTATTTGCCGGCGGCGAGCTTGGAGACGACGCCTTCGAGGCTGAGCCGGCAGGCATGGCGCAGCACGAGGTCGCCGTTTTCGTCGAAATGCTCGCTGTAGCGCAAATCGCTGTCCGCGCCGGCGAGCAGGGCCTCGAGCGCCGCCTTGCGGTCGACGAGCGCGGCGTCGCGCAGGTCGTAGCCGTCGAGGTAGAGCAGGTCGAAGGCGTAGAACACGAAACGGTCGGAGCGGCCGGCGCTGAGATCGGCCTGCAGGGCGGAAAAATCCGAGGCGCCGCCCGAAGCTTCGGCCACCAGCTCTCCGTCGATGATGGCCTCGCTGGCCGGCAGGGCGGTGAGCGCGGCGGGGATGCGCTTGCCGAACCGCTCGGTCCAGTCGAGCCCGCCCCGGGTGATGAGCCGCGCCTTGCCGCCGGAAATGTGGGCGTGGAGGCGGTAGCCGTCGAACTTGATCTCGTGCAGCCACTTGCCGCCCGCGGGCGGCTGCGGCTTCAGCGTCGCCAGCATCGGCTCCACGATGCCCGGCATCTTCGCCTTGCGTGCGCCCTTGATGGCGGAGACGCCGGCGGAGGATGCGGCGGCGCCGGCCTTCGAGCCGCCGGACCTGCCCTTGGCGGTGTCCCCGGCTTTGGCCGACTTGCCCGACTTGGCTGAGGTGCCCGACTTGGCCGAGGTGCCGGTCTTCGCCTTGGCGATGCGGCCGCTCTTGGAAGACCAGCCGGGCTCCTCGCCCTCGATCTCCTCGATGAGGCGGCCGGTCTTCACCGACTGCGGATATTCCTCCAGCACGTCGGGGTCGTCGGGCGTGCGCGCGGCCGCGTCGTCGCCCTTGATGAGCAGCCAGTTCTCGCGCTTTTCGCGCGCCCGCGAAGCCATCCGCACCAGGTGCCAGCGGCCATGCAGCTTCTCGCCGTCGAGCTCGAATTCGAGATGCCCCTTGCGGTAGCCCTTCTCGGCGTCGCCGATCGGCTTCCAAATTCCCCGGTCCCACAGCAGCACGGCGCCGCCGCCATACTCGCCCTTGGGGATGGCGCCCTCGAAATCGCCATAGTCGAGCGGGTGGTCCTCGACATGCACGGCCAGCCGCTTTTCGCCCGGCACCAGGCTGGGCCCGCGCGTGACGGCCCAGCTTTTCAGCACGCCGTCGACCTCGAGGCGGAAATCATAATGCAGCCGGCGCGCGGCGTGCTTCTGGATGACGAAGCTATTGCCGGACTTGCCGCGCCGGCGCGTGCGTGTGCCGCTGGGCTCTGGCGTGAGCCGGAAGTCGCGCTTCTGGCGGTAGGTCTCGAGCGCCATGGGCTAGCTTGCCTTGCGGCGTTCCGCGGCGGGCGTCGCCTTGCGCTTCCCCGAGGATTTGGCGCGGGAGGATTTGGCGCGGGATGCGGCGGGCTTGCTGCCGGCGGCCTTGGCGCTCTTGCGCAGCGCGTCGAGCAGGCTGACCACCTTCTCCTCGCGCTGGCGCTTCGGCGCCTCGATCTTGCGCCCCTCCATCTTGGCCTTGACCAGTTCGGCCAGCGCCGCGTCGTAGCGGTCGTCGAACTTGGAGGGATCGAACTTGCCCGACTTGGTTTTGATGATGTGCTCGGCCAGCTCCAGCATCTCGCCCTTGATCCGGAGATCGGGCACCTGGTCGAACACCTCTTCGGCCGACCGGACCTCGTAGTCGAAGTTGAGCGTGCTGGCGACGAAGCCGGCGCCCTGCGGGCGGATCAGCAGCTTGCGCTCTCGCCGGAACAGCACCGCGCTGGCGACCGCGGCGACCTTGCGCGCCTCCATGCCCTTGTGGATCAGCGCGAAGACCTCCTGGCCGTGCCTGTCGGCCGGAGCGAGGAAATAGGGCTTGTCGAGGAACACGGTGTCGACTTCGCCGCACGGGACGAACGCGTCGACCGCAAGCGTCTTGTCGCTTTCGGGGACGGCGTCGGCGACCTCCTCGGGCTCCAGCACGATGAAATGGTCCTTGGAGGTCTCGTAACCCTTCACCTGGTCGTCACGGTCGACCTCCTTGCCCGTTTCCGGATCGACATATTGCCGCCTGACCCGGTGGCCGGTGCTGCGATTGACGGTGTGGAAGGAGACACGCTCGGAGGTGGACGCCGCAGCATAGAGCGCGACCGCGCAGCTCAGCTCGTTGAGCTTCAGATGTCCTTTCCAGAGTGCGCGCGCCATCGAAATCCAACTCCCGGCCGGCTTTCAACACTGGCCTTTCAACACCGGACGGGCGCTTCGGGTTCCGCCGGGCAAGCCGCCGCTGGCGCGGGTGCCGGAACCATTGTTCCGGCTGTCGAGTTGATTTCCGGTCTTTGCCGGGAAGGAACCGCAGCGATGGCACGCATCACCTACGAGATCGTCGAACATGACGGCGGTTGGGCCTACAAGGTCGGCACCGTGTTCTCCGAAACCTTCGCCACCCATGAAGAGGCGCGCGAAGCGGCCGAGATCGCGGCTTCGGAGCAGACCGCGCCGGGAACTGACGAGACGATCGAATACGAGGACGAGAAGGGCGTCTGGCACGAGGAACGAAGCCAGGGCCAGGACCGCCCGGAAACCGACGTCGAAGGCTGACCCTCAGCGGCGCTGAACGCCGCCGGGCGGCCGCGGGTCAGCCCGCGGCCAGCGTATGCGCGCCCTGCATCTGCTCGCCGGGCATATGATCGTGATGCGATACGCGGGACGTCTGCAGCGCCGCCTGCAGGCGCACCGCCAGTTCGAGCAGCCGTTCGGGCACGTCTTCCCGCTCGATCTCGCCGAGCAGCGCGCCGAGTTCCCCCGGCATCATGTCCAGACGCATGCTGTCTGCGCTCGCCATCTCCGGCAGGCGCAGCTTCGGTTCTTCCACGGCCTTGCCCATGGAGCCCCCTTTAACAAATGACAGTCCCTCGACGCAGGTATCCGCCAGCGCGCGGGCCTTGGCAAGCCGGGCGGCGGCGCAATGCGGAATTGGCCGGCGAGTGTTGCCCGAATGCCCGCCGCCGGAAGCCGAGCGGGCGTGAAGCCCTATGGCTGCGGCAGGCGCGGAAACGGGCGCGACAGATGGGCTGAGCCCCTGATGCCGAAGCGCCAGGGCCGGTCGGTGGCGCGGGTGATGCCGATGCGGGGGCCGACCACGATGTCTGGCCGCGCCGGCGCCGGCCGCAGCGTGATCGGGCCGGCGCCGGATGACTGGCCCTCGGGTGACAGGCCATCGAGCGGCAGGCCGTCATGCGCAAGGTCGATGGCGAGCGCCTGGCACAGCTTGCCGGGGCCGGAAGCGAGGGCATGCGGCACGCGCGTGCCGCGCCGCGCCATCATCAGCTCGACCCCCGCCCCAGGTTGCAGGGCGCGCACCAGCACGGCGGAGCCTGGGGCGCACACCACGTTGAAGCACCAGTGGATGCCGTAGGAGCGATACACATAGGCGCGCGCCGGCGGCCCGAACATCGCCGCGTTGCGCGCGGTCGGCCCGCGGAAACTGTGCGAGGCGGGATCGTCCGGCGCGTAGGCCTCCGTCTCCACCACGATGCCGCCGACGCCTTCCACCAGAAGGGTCGCACCGAGCAAATCGGGCGCCACCAGCTCGGCGGGGCGGTCGCAGAAATGCGCCAGCGATGGAAACGGCATGTCGTGCACGGGCACCCTCCTAGCCCGCCGGACGGATGGACGCCACCGCCGCCGAGCTGTTCAAGCCCGGAGCCATTCGCGTTCCCGGAACCATTGGGGCCACCGCCTACTTATTCTGCCCGGACCAATGCAGTGGAGCGGGACATGGCCGCTGATCCGATCGCGGCAGCCGAGCGCGCCGACCTGACCTATGTCAGCGATGCCGAGCCCGGCATTCGCCGCAGGAGAGCCGGCAAGGGATTCAGCTATCGCGACGCGGCCAACCGGCCGGTGGCCGACCGGGAGGTGCTGGCGCGCATACGCTCGCTGGTGATACCGCCCGCATGGACCGATGTGTGGATCTGCGCCGAGCCGGGCGGCCACATCCAGGCAACCGGCCGCGACCAGCGGGGGCGCAAGCAGTACCGCTACCACCCCTCGTGGACGGCCTGCCGCGACGAGGCCAAGTTTTCGAGCCTGACCGCCTTTGCGGAGGTGCTGCCGCGGCTGCGCGAGCGCGTGGAGGAGGACCTGCGCAAGCGCGGCGCCGGACGCGAGCGCGTGATCGCGTCGATGGTGCGGCTGCTCGACCACACGATGATGCGGATCGGCAACGATGCCTATGCACAGCAGAACAAGAGCTTCGGCCTGACCACGCTGCGCACGCGGCACGTGGCGCTGGAAGGCTCCAGCGTGCGCTTCTCGTTCCGCGGCAAATCGGGCCAGGAATGGCGGCTGAAGCTGTCGGACCGGCGCGTCGCCACCGTGATAAGGCAGGTCCAGGAACTGCCCGGCCAGCGGCTGTTCCAGTATGTCGACGAGGATGGCGACCGCCGCGAGGTCAAGTCGCAGGACGTGAACGACTACATACGCGAGGCCATCGGCTCGGACTTCACGTCGAAGCATTTCCGAACCTGGGGCGCGACGGTGGCCGCAGCGCACCTGCTCGCGGCGACGCCGCGGCCGGAATCGAAGCGCGGCCAGACGGTGGCGATCAACAAGGTGATCGACACCGTGTCGGCGAAGCTGCGCAACACGCGCGCGGTCTGCCGCCGATGCTACGTCCATCCGAACGTGATCGAGTCTTGGGTGGACGGCCGGCTGGAAGAGGAGATCGGGGCTCTGCGCCGCCGCTATCCACGGCCGCTGAAGGGGCTGGACCTGGAAGAGTCCATCGTGCTGCGCTGGCTGCGCGACCGCCACCTCTGACGGCCCGCTCTCGTGACGGGCCGCTTCAGGCCTGGCGCGCGGCCATGCCGGCCGGCGCCCCCGCGGAGGCGGCGGCGCTCGACGTGGGACGGCGCGCCGCGCTGGCCGGCAATTCGATGCGCAGCGTGGCGACGAGCGGCAGGTGGTCGGAGGCCACGCGGGCAAGCGTGTCCGCACGCACCACGGTTTCCGGCGCCGCGATACCGTCGCCCACGAAGATGTGGTCGAGCCGCAGCAGGGGCAGCCGCGACGGAAAGGTCGCGCGCCCGCGCCCGCCGGCCATGTGCTGCGCATCGCTGAGATCGCGGGCGAGAAGCCGGTAGGCGCCGGACCGCGGAACGGCGTTGAAGTCGCCCAGCAGCACGCGCAGGCCGTCAACGCATCGGGGATCGCCGGCCCAGCCAGGCCCCAGGATGGTGGCCGCCTGCGCCATGCGCTCGCGCCGCCGCAGGCCGAAATGGGTGTTGATGACGTGCAGCTCGGCGCCGCCGATATCGACCGCGACCCAGATGGCGCCGCGCGGCTCGCCGCCCGAGGGCAGCGGGCCGGCCCGCACCACCCGGCTGGGCAGCGCCGTAAGAATGGCGTCGCCGTAACGCTCCTCGGCGAGATGAAGGGCGGGATGGAAATGCGAGGTGAGGTTGAGATGCGCGGCGATCGCCCGCGCCTGGTCGATGCCGCCGCTTCGCCTGCGGCCGACATCCAGCTCCTGCAGCGCGATGATGTCGGCGCCGCAGCGCGCGATCACCTCGGCGACGCGCGCGGGGTCTACCCGGCCATCGGTGCCGCGGCAGCCATGCACATTGTAGGTGAGGATCCTGAGCGTCCTTGAATGTCGGGAGTCAGGTTTGGCGTCGGGTCTGGAGTCTGGCATGGCGCCGGAACCCGCGGACGGGGGATTTCGTTCCGTCCCGGCCACGCCCCGACCGGAAAGTCTCCCCCGAATGAAGCTGTCCAAGATCCTGTTCCGAGCCGTCTTCGTCGCGGCTCTGGCGCTTGCGGGTTTCCTGCTCTACCGCACGCTGTCTCGCTACAGCATGGCCGACATCACGCAATCGCTGTCGTCGATCCCGCTGGCGCGGCTGCTGGCGGCGGTCGGCTTCGCGGCCGCGTCCTATCTCTGCCTCACCGGCTTCGACTGGCTGGCGGTGCGGTATGCCGGCAAGCCCCAGCCATGGCGGCGGACCGCACTGGCTTCGTTCACCGCCCTGTCGATCGGCCACAATATCGGCGTCGCGGCGCTGAGCAGCGGCGCCGTTCGCTATCGCTTCTACGCCCGCTGGGGGCTGGGCGCCGGCGACGTGGCCAAGGTGATCCTGTTCTGCGGGCTGACGGTGGGCATCGGGCTTGCCACGCTCGGCGGCGTCGGCCTGCTGATCTACCCCGACGAGGCGGCGGCGCTGATCGGGCTTGGCGGCGGCGCGGTGCTGGCGCTGGCGATCGCATGCCTGGCCGCGCCCGCGCTCTACGTGCTGCTCGCGGCGCTGGTGCGCGCGCCGCTGCGCTTCCGCCGCTGGTCGCTGCAGCTGCCGGACTATCGCCTGGCGCTGGGCCAGGTCGCGGTGGGCACCGCCAACTTCGCCTGCGTGGCGGCCTGCCTCCACCAGCTGCTCGCCGCCTTTGCCGAGGTGGGCTACCTCAAGGTGGCGTCGATCTACGTCATCGCCAACACGGCAGCCGTGGTGAGCCACGTGCCGGGCGGGCTGGGCGTGCTGGAGGCGACGGTGAGCTACCTGCTGCCGGACGCGGCCGCCATCGGCGCGCTGATAGGGTTTCGCGTGGTGTATTTCTTCCTGCCGCTGGCGATCGGCCTGCCGACATTCGTTGTCAGCGAGAAAGTGCTGGCCTGATCCGCGGGAAGGTGCCGGCGCGCTGATCTGACGAAGTGGGCGCGGATCCGCGAGAAGGTGCCGGCGCGCTGACGCGTCAGAAGAAGGCGCCCAGCAGCTTGGTGCCCAGCACGGCCAGCCCCTCGCGCGCCCGCAGGAACGGACGGAAGGGCTTGCGCGGGTCGAACAGGCTGGTGCCCATGATCGAATCCGCCTTTCCGTTCTGCGGGCTGAGCGGGAAGGCCTTGAGGCCGCGCGGCCGCGTGTTGAGGCTGTCGAGCGCGGCCACGAACGAGCCGGTGCGCTCGACGGCTTCGGCCACCGCCGAGACGGGCACGTCGAGATGCTCCGCCAGAAGGCCGTCGCGAAACGCCTTGATGGCGCGGGCCTCGTCTTCCGTGCGGGCCTCCACCGCGACGTCGCATTCGGTGTCGAGGCCCTCGGAGCGGTTGTTGAGGTTGGACGAGCCCACGCGCACGAAACGGTCGTCCACCACGATCACCTTGGCGTGGATCAGCACCTCGCAATTGCCACCCTTGGCGCTGGGCACCACGGGATAGACGACGCGCAGGCGGCCATGCCGGTCTGCGCTCATCAGCCGCCGGACCAGGCGGTTGCGGTTGTGGCCCATGACGAACTGCTCGATCCAGCCATGCGAGCTGCAGGTGACGACCGCGACGATCTCCGGCCCGTGCGGCTCGCGCAGGCGGCGCATGAGGGTGCGCGCGATGCCGAAGGCAGCGAGGTACTGCGCCTCGACATAGATGCATTTGCGGGCCGCCTTGAGCGCGTCCTGGGTGAGCCGGATCGCCTCCCGCTTGCCCTTCCTGGCGAATATCTCAGGCTCGGTGCGCGCGATGGCCACCTTGCAGCCCCGCATTTCGGCGCGCGCGCCTTCGGGCCAGAGCGTACCCGGCTGCGGGTCGGGCGCGATCTCCTCGCCGCTGGCGCGCCTCCACCTGCGGCGGATGAGGTCGGCAACGCCGAGCGCCGCCGCGCCGGACATCGCAACCTGCACGTCGTGCACGGGACCGTAGGGATTGCCGCGCGGGGTTTTCCGCCCGGGCAATTCGGCAGCGTGGCTGCAATCGTCCCAGCGCCCGGCGGTCAGGTCGATGCCGCCGACGAAGGCAAGCGAATCGTCGATGGCGACCATCTTCTGGTGGTGGGCGCCGCGCAGCGGGTGCCTGGCGTCGAAACGGATGTGGATGCGGGGATGCGCGGCCCAGCCCTCCTTGAGGAAAAGCTTGAGCGACCGGCTGGAATAGATCGGGCCCATGGCCCAGACGAGGATGCGAACGTGCAGGTCGGGGCGCTCGTCCACCAGCCGACGCAGCGTCTCGCCCAGCGTGGCCCGGCCCTCGCCGGCCGGTCCGAGGCAGATGTCTCCGCTGAAATCCCAGCCCACGATCCAGATGCTGCGGCGCGCCAGATGCAGGGCGCGGTCGAGGAAATCGAAATAGGGCGCGCCGTCGACCAGGAACGCGAAATGATCGGCCTGTTCGGTCTTCCAGGCGTTGCGCCCGGGGATGACGATGGGCCTGCGCCGGCGACGTTCCGCGGCGGACTCGGGCGCGTCGGACTTGGACCTGATGTCTGTGATGCTGTTCATGACCGGCTGAGAGCGGGGTGGCTGGAAAACCGTGCCCAAGGCAACTCGCAGGCGAAATATTGGTTCCCGAGACGCAGGCCGAAGCGGCCGCGCTCCTGCGCCAGGGGAACAAATGTTCACTTGCTTTGTTTTAGGATGCAGATGAGGGGCGCCTCCAGCGACCGAGGGAGCCCCGAGGGGCGAGAATACAGTGAACATAGCCGGGAATTTCGAGGAGCTACGGTTTTCGCCGCCGCTTCCGAAGGATTTCGAGATCCTTAAGCTGCTGCCCGCCGCGGTCTATGTAACCGACGCCGAGGGCGCGATCACTTTCTACAACAAGGCGGCCGCCGAATTGTGGGGATGGGAGCCGCCGCTCGGAATGGAGTGGTGCGGCTCGTACCGGCTGTTCCGGCCGGACGGCCTTCCCCTGCCGCATGAGGAATGCCCGATGGCGATCGCGCTGCGCGAGCAGCGCGCCGTGACCGGCGAGGAAGCGGTGCTGGAGCGCCCGGACGGGACGCGCGTGCCCTTCCTTGCGCACCCGCAGCCGCTGTTCGACGCGGATGGAGCGATGGTGGGCGCGGTCAACATGCTCGTCGACATCAGCCGGCAGAAGCGGGACGAGGAGGTGGAGCACCACCTGGCGGCGATCGTGGAATCCTCCGACGACTGCATTCTCAGCAAGGACCTGTCGGGGACCATCCGCACCTGGAATGCCGGGGCCGAACGGCTGTTCGGCTATACGGCGGCGGAGGCGATCGGCAACTCCATCACCATGCTCATTCCGGCCGACCGCCTGGACGAGGAGCCGCGCATCATCGGGCAGATCACCCGGGGCGTGCGGGTCGACCACTACGAGACAGTGCGCCGCCGCAAGGACGGCAGCCTGGTGGACGTGTCGCTGACCGTGTCTCCGGTGAAGGATTCGACCGGGCGCATCACGGGCGCCTCGAAGATCGCGCGCGACATCTCCGCCCAGAAGCGGGCGCAGAACCAGATCGTCACGCTGATGCGCGAGGTGAATCACCGGGTGAAGAACCAGTATGCGGTGATCCTTTCGGTGATCCGCGAGACCAGCAAGCGCACGCGCGACCCGGCGGATTTCGAGACGCAGGTGCGCGAGCGGATCATGGCGCTGGCCCGCTCGCACGACCTGCTGGTGCTGGCCGACTGGCGCGGAGCGACCATGTTCGAGCTGCTGGTGGCGCAGCTCGAACCCTTCGCCATCGAGGACAGCCTGAAGACGGCCGGGCCGCCGCTGGTGCTGCAGCCCAACGCCGTGCAGTATCTCGGCATGGCGTTCCACGAGCTGGCGACGAACTCGGTGAAGCACGGCGCCATGTCGGTGCCGGCCGGGGCGGTGAGCGTGTCCTGGCGGATCGTGGACGACGGCGACGGCGAACGCCGGCTGTCGGTGACCTGGGCCGAGACGGGCGGCCCCGCGCCGCAGGTGGACAACGGCACCGGCTTCGGCAGCGTGGTGCTGAAACGCGTGGCGCCCATGGCGATGGGCGGCAAGGCCAGCCTGCAATTCGAGCCTGGCGGCCTGATCTGGACGCTCGAAGCGCCGCTGGACCAGGTGCAGGCGCCGAACTGAGGGCGCGCCGCGCCCCCCGGCGCGCGACCGCACTCCAGCATTACGCGCGGACGCGCCCCTACTGACGTCCGGCGCGAACGCGTCCTTCCGACGTCCGGCGCGCCCGCGTCCTGGGCTGGGTCGCATTGCCGACGCAGTCGACGCGGCTATAAGCTGACGCCGGGAGGACGCGCCGCATGCCGGAAACCATCGACCCTTTCAGCTTCAACACGGTCCACAGCGTCGTTTTCGGCGAGGGAGCCTCCGGGCGCATTGGCGAGATAGCGGCCGCGCGCGGCTGGCGCAACGTGCTGCTGGTCACCGATCCAGGCCTGGCGAAGCTGGGCATGGTGGAGCGCGCGCTTCAGGCGCTGCGCGGGGCCGGCATCGCCGGCACCGTGTTTTCCGAGGTGGAGGCCGACCCGCCCGAGCATGTGGTGGAGGCAGCGGCGCAGGCAGCCAGGGCATGCGGCGCGGATGCGGTGATCGGGCTGGGCGGCGGCTCGTCGCTCGACGTTGCGAAGCTCGCCGCGCTGCTGGCGGCGGGACGGGAGGAGCTGCGGTCGGTCTACGGCGTCGGCAACGCGAAAGGCCCGCGCCTTCCGCTGATGCTGGTGCCGACGACGGCCGGCACGGGCTCGGAGGTGACGCCGATCTCCATCGTGACGACCGGCACAAGCGAGAAGATGGGCGTGGTCTCCCCGGTGCTGCTGCCGGACGTGGCGCTGCTCGACCCGGAACTGACCTACGGGCTGCCGCCGGCCGTGACGGCCGCGACCGGCATCGACGCCATGGTGCATGCGATCGAGGCGCACGCCTCCGCCTCGGCCAACAACAACCCGGTGTCGCGTGCGCTGGCGAGGGAAGCGCTGCGGCTGATGGGCGGGGCGATCGAGCGGGCGGTGAAGGATGGCGGCGACAAGGCCGCGCGCGCCGGCATGCTGCTGGGCTCGATGCTGGCTGGACAGGCCTTCGCCAACTCGCCGGTGGCGGCGGTGCACGCGCTGGCCTATCCCATCGGCGGGCATTTTCACGTGCCGCACGGCCTGTCCAACGCGCTGGTGCTCGCCCATGTGCTGCGGTTCAACGCCGAGACCGCCGGGCATCTCTATGCGGAGATCGCGCCGATCGTTTTTCCGCATCTGGCGGAAGTGGGCAGCCAGGCGCGCGGCGCCGCCTTCGCGCAGGAGCTTGCCGCGCTTTCGGCGCGCTGCGGGCTGAAGCCGCGCCTGCGCGACGTGGGCATTCCCGAAAGCGCGCTGGAGCTGCTGGCCGACGACGCGATGAAGCAGACGCGGCTGCTGGTCAACAATCCGCGTCCGCTCACCCGCGCCGACGCGCTGGCCATCTATCGCGCCGCGTGGTGAGCTACCGGACCTTCTTGCGCCACGCCCTGACCTGAACCCGGCCTATCTCGGTCTGGGCCGAGACGGAATGGAGCAGGTAGAGGCCGCTGCCCGCCGGAACGTAGACGAATTCCATGTCGGCCTTGGCCCGCATGAACTCGTAGCTCTTGTTGTCGCGGGTCATGCCCGCCACGGGAATGAAGGCGCCCTTGCAGGTGACCGCGTGGTTGCCCGCGCCATAGACGAAGCCGGTGGCGGAATGGGTGAGCGCCACGTCGACACGGGTGCCGCCCTCATAGAGCCGCAGGGTGCGCCCGCAAACCTGGTCCGGCCCGCCGCGCGCCACGATCGTGGCGGCGACCGGGTCCGCCACGGACTGCAGGTCGCCCTTGCCGATGGGGATGGTGCCGCCGGGCGGCGCGGGCATGGGCGGCTCGATGGTGGTGGTGACCGCCACCCCCTTGCTGAACACGATCTCGGTGCGCGACGGCTTCCCGTCCTGCACGTAGCTCAGCAGGAAGTTTTCCGGCGTGGCCGCCTCGGCCGACAGCGAACCCGCGCTGCGGGCAGTGGCGTCGGTTCGGGCGAAGATGCGGGCGAGGCCGGCGCTGGCAAGCGTGCCGTCGACCTCGTAGCGGCCTGCCGTGACCGTGCCGGTGAAGTTTGCGCGGGCGACGGTGAAGCCGCGCGCGGTGACGACGTAGTCGACCTCGAAGCTGGTTTCGGCCAGTGCCGCCGACATGCAGGCCGCAAGGGCCGCCGACGCCAGCGTGGCGGCCGCGACCGCGGGACGAATGGACCTCATCTAAGAGCCCCCCGGAAATGTGCCGGGCGCGCCGTCCCTTCTCTCGACCGCCCGCGCCCCATTTTCGTGGAGATTCCGGCCAAACTGTGATAGCCGCAGCCTTGTACGGACTGCGCCCGAAGCGGATTCCGGCCTGCGCTTGACCGCGGGTCCAAATGCCACTATGGAAGCGCGACTTTTCCTGAAGGCCGCCCTGTGCTTCCGCGCGCCGCCTCAAAATGGTGCGGGCTCTGGGCGTTGCCCGGCAAGAAACTGAAGGTATCTGAACGATGTCCCGCACCTGCGAACTCACCGGCAAGGCCGTGCTGACCGGCAACAATGTGAGCCACGCCAACAACAAGACGCGTCGCCGCTTCCTGCCGAACCTCGTGAACGTGACGCTGATGTCCGACGTGCTGGGGCAGAACGTGCGCCTGCGCATCTCCGCCAACGCGCTGCGTTCGGTCGAGCATCGCGGCGGCCTCGACGCCTTCCTGCAGAAGGCTGACGCGGCCGAGCTGTCGCAGCGCGCGCGCCTGCTGAAGAAGCAGGTGGCGAAGAAGCTGTCCGAGCAGACCGCGGCCTGACGAGTTTTTCTGGCGGGGGACGACCGCCGGCTGGTTCCATCACCCAGGATAAAAAAATGAACTCCTTGCGTTCGATCTGGCCGTTCGTGGCCGCGATGACGATTGTCGTCGTGGCCTCGAACGTGCTCGTGCAGTTTCCGGTGGGCGGCACGGTCGGCGGCGTTGCGCTGGCCGATATCCTGACCTGGGGCGCCTTCACCTATCCCTTCGCCTTCCTCGTCACCGACCTCGCCAACAGGCGCTATGGCCCGGCGACCGCGCGCCGCGTGGTCTTCGTCGGCTTCATGCTGGCGGTGGCGACGACGATCCTGTTTCCGCCGCTGCTTTTCCGCGCCGGGCTGATCCCGTTCGAGACCGACGCCCTGCGGCTGGTGCGCATCGCCATCGCCTCCGGCACCGCGTTTCTTTTCGGCCAGCTGCTCGACGTCAGCGTGTTCAACCGCCTGCGCCGCAAGAGCTGGTGGCGGGCGCCGGTGGTGGGCTCCATCGTGGGCTCCGTGGTGGACACCACGATCTTCTTCAGCATCGCCTTTGCCGCGGCATTCGCCTTCGTGGGGCCGCAGGACGATTTCGCGCTGGAGGCCGCACCCCTGCTGGGCCTCGGCCTGGGCCCGGCGGAATATGCGCGCTGGATTTCGTGGGCGCTGGGCGACCTGTCGGTGAAGCTGCTGATTGCGATCTTCGCCCTCATTCCCTACCGGCTGATCGCCGCCGGCTGGCGGCAGCCGGCCGCGGCCTAGCCGACGCGAATTCCGCCGGCACCGGAACCTTGGCCGCTCCCGCTCATTAAGGAGAGTGGGTTCGTAACAAGCCAGCTTGAGGAGATTTCCCCGATGCCCCCGGTACCGGGCGAAAATACGCGCGGGTCGGATGCGCCGAGCCAGGAGATCGTTCAGCTCATCCCCGCTCTTCGCGCCTTCGCCCGCACCTTCTACCGCGATCCCAGCGACGCCGACGACCTGGTGCAGGAAACGCTGACCAAGGGGCTCGGCAGCATCCACCAGTTCCAGCCGGGCACCAGCATGAAGTCGTGGCTGTTCACGATCATGCGCAACACCTTCTACACCAGGATCAAGATCGCCACCCGCGAGGCGCCGGGCGCGGCCGACTGCGCCTCGTCGCGCCCGGCCACCGACCCAACGCAGGAATGGTCGGCGCGTGGCCGCGAGATCGCCAACGCGATCCAGCGGCTGCCGACGCAGCAGCGGGAAGTGCTGACCCTGATCGGCGTGCTGGGGGTGAGCTACGAGGACGCGGCCGAAATCTGCGGCTGCGCCATGGGCACCATCAAGAGCAGACTAAACCGGGCTCGGCTGAAGCTGCTGGAAGAGCTCGGCGAGGCCTCGGCGCACTCGTCGGTCGAGCGGTCGGAGCACCACCCCGTCGATTCCATAGGCAAGCACTCGGCCTTCGGCTAGCCGCCTTCGCTAGCGGGCGACGATCTCGTGGAAATTTTCCCGCACGCCGTCGATGTCCTCGTTGACGACAAGCGCCAGCCCGCGTTCTTCGAAAAGCGCGAACCACTCGTCCCATTCGACCTGGTCGAGACCGCCCATGGAGGGCGGACGGTCGGCGCCGCTGTCCTGGTCTTCGTAGGAGTGCTGGTCGAAGACGAGCGCAAGCGTGGGTTCGTCGCTGGCGATCGACGGCACCGGCTGCCGGATGGCCGGAAAGCCGGCGCGCGCGGCCACCCAGTCGCGTATCTCTTCCCGTCCAGTCAGCGTCCTCGTCTCAGCCATGCTCTTCTTTCCTCATTGTCAGGTTGTGCCTAGTCGGGTGGGCCTGCCGAAACCGCCCTGCCCTGAAATATGTTCCGCATGTCACGGCGTCCGGTAGCCGAGCACCGACAGCTCGACGCCCCCATTGGTGGCGGGATCGTTATCCGAGATGAAGGTTGCCTCGCGCGTGGAGCCCGACGGCACGTAATCCAGCTCGATCTCGATGCTCTCGCCTTCATCGGCGACGGCGCCGAACCGCGCCTCGACGATGACGGCGGCTGCGGTGCGGCTGCCGGAATTGGTGACCGAGACGGTGACGTGGAAGCGGTCGGCCACCTCATCGATCGCCTTCACGCGGGCGGCAAGCTCGGGCGGGCGCTGATCGTCGGTGAAGCCGCGGAAACCGAGATAGCCGAGCAGGGAGACGACCAGCACGAGCGCCACCGCCCCGATGATCCACTCGAAGCGATGCGGCTTCTCGGCAGGGCTTGCCTTGGCGCCCTCCGCGCCAGCGGCGCTGGCCTTGCCGGCCGGGCGGCTGGCCGACTTCCTGGCGGGCTTTCTCGTCTTGCGGGTGGCTGCCACGATTTTTTCCTCACAGAATGAGGCGCGCCGCCGCGGCGCCTATCGAACACGGGAAGGTGAGCACCACCATCGCCATCACGACCTGGCTGGCGCTGTTGCCGTCGAGCCGGCCGAACATCCACAGGAGGCACAGGCTGATGATGGCGGCGAGCGCATAGCCGGGCAGCGTGAAGCGGATGAACGCGCTCCACCACGGCGTGTCGGGCGACAGTTCGGACCCGCCCTTGAAGCCGACGGCGAACACGAAGCCGTGCATGAGGGCGAGCGACAGCAGCACCAGGGCCAGGCCGTTCCACGGCGACATGGTGTAGGAGATGAGGACCGCCTCCTCGGTCGGCGCGATGTTGAAGCCGAGGAAGAGCGCGCCGACCGCCATGAGGAACAGTTCGCCCCAATAGGTTTCCTGCTTGTCGTCCATCCTTTCGCTCTCGCCGCCGAACTGGCTAAGGGCGAGCAGCGCGCCGATGGCGGCGGGCACGGCCTGGATGGCGACCTTGCCCACGATCTCGTGGACCGACATGTCGGGCGTGACCTGCCGGAAGACGGTCAGGATGAGCACGGCAACGGCCGTGCCGATGGCGAGCGCGTAGAGCGCATCGCGAAAATCCTCGGCCCATCCGCGGGTATGCTCGAAGCCCACCTGATGCGACAGGCCGACCAGCAGCGGGATGACGAGCGCGACGAGGAGCGCGAGGCGCAGGCGGTCCATGTAGAAGCCCAGCCACCACATCTCCATGGTCATCAGCATGGGGATGGAGAAGATCAGGGCGCCGCCGGCGGCGCGGCCGGCATCCCTGACGAGCTTGCGTGTACGGGCCCCCGCGGGCTGGGCGGAAGTCGGCACGATCAATTCTCCCGGCAATTCTCCCGGGCCGGCTCCCGGGCGGCGGGTCCGGGGCTTATTCGGTACCCCATCATTCGGCGCCCCGTCATTCGGTGCCCCGTCATTCAGTGCCCAGGTCGCGTCCGTCGGAGGTGTGGGTGCGGTCCTCGGTCTCGCCGAAGGGGCGGGTGAGCCCGCCTCCGGCGCCGACATGCGTCGGCTGATCGGGCGGGGTCGACGCGTTGGAATCGCCGCCGACCTGGCGGGCGATCTGCCGCGCCAGCTCCAGTATCTCCTCGCGCGAAGGCTCGCCATCGGAAGCGGGCGGCGCGCACTCCACCTCGACCGCCTCGCCATGGTCGCCGATGAACTCGACCCTGAAACGGGGTGCGCCGGTGTCGCTGAGGCGTGTGACCTTGCTTTCGAAAGCTTCGTTTTCGGACGACGGATTGGCGGCCGCGTTGCTTTCGGTCGGGCGGTTTTCAAACGGGTTTTCGAATGACGGCATGGCTGGACCTCCGATTGCCGCAAACAACGGCGCAGAAGCCACCCGGGTTCCGCCCCGACCCGCCTTGAGGACGCAGACGATGAAGCCGCAGCCTAGCGAAAAAGTGTGGAACATCCCGGCGCCCCGGCCGTTTCCTCCGGTGACGGCTTCGCCCGAAGCGTCTGCTCTCACGCCATGTCCAGCAGGGAAGGAACAAAGTGCCGGGGTCCTCAGGTAATCGATTCGAGCTGCAACCGACGACTGGCGAAGACGGCGGGGGGGAAATCGAAGCCGCGATGGACATGCCCCTGCCCCTGGACCTGCCACCGGCACCAGCGAGCCTCGCCCCCGCGGACTTTGCCTTCTTCTTCGATTTCGACGGCACGCTGGCTGGCATCGTGGACGACCCCGCCGCCGCGCGGATCGACCCGCCGGTGCGGGATGCGCTGCGACTGCTTCTCGAGGTTTCCGGCGGGGCCGTTGCGTTGGTGTCCGGCCGCAGCATCGGCCAGCTCGACAAGATGATGGATCCGCTGCGGCTGCCGGCAGCTGGGGTGCACGGGCTGGAGCGGCGCGGCGCCGAAGGGCGCCTGATGCGCGCGGAGATCGACGAGGCGGCGCTCTCCCGCCTGCACGCCGACGTGGCGGCCTTTGCCGGCAGGCACCAAGGCCTGCTGGCGGAGTTCAAGCCGGGCTCGGCGGCGCTGCATTATCGCAAGCGGCCGGAGCTGCAGGCGCAGAGCGAGGCGTTCGCCACCGAGATGGCGGCAGCCGACCCCGCCATCCGCGTGGTGACGGGAAAGATGGTGGTCGAGCTGAAGATGGGCGCGCGCACCAAGGCCGACGCGATCGCCGAATTCATGGACGAGCCGCCCTTCCGCGGACGGCGTCCGCTGTTTGCCGGCGACGACGTGACCGACGAGGACGGCTTCGCGGCCGTTGGCGCGCGCGACGGCATCGCGATCAAGATCGGCATGTCGCCGACGCGGGCGACGCATCGTTTCGGCGACATGAGCGCGTTTCACGACTGGCTGCTGCGGATGGCCGACGCGGCGTCCGCGCGGGATGCTTCCCGATGAGCAGGCTGGTGATCGTATCCAACCGGGTGGCCGACCTCACCAAGTCCAGCCAGTCCGGCGGGCTGGCCGTCGGGCTTGCCGACGCGCTGCGCGAACGCGGCGGCGTGTGGCTGGGATGGAGCGGCGAGATCGCCGACGGCAAGTCCGAGCCGGCGATCGAGAAGATCGACAAGGTCGAGACGATCGGCCTGCCGCTCTCGCAGAAGGACTATTCGGACTATTATCTCGGCTACTCCAACAGCGTGTTGTGGCCGCTGTTCCACTACCGGCTCGACCTGGTCGACTACCGCCCGGCCTACTTCAAGGGTTATGCCAAGGTGAACCGCGCCTTCGCGCGCGCGCTGGCCGCGCAGCTGAGGCCGGACGACATCGTGTGGGTGCACGACTATCACCTGATCCTGCTGGCCGAATATCTGCGCAAGCTGGGCGTGAAGAACCGTATCGGCTTCTTCCTGCACATTCCCTTCCCGCCGCCGGACCTGCTGGCCGCCTCGCCCAACCACAAGGCGCTTGTGGACGGGCTGTTCCAGTATGACCTGATCGGCTTCCAGACCCACACCGACGCCGGCAACCTGAAACGCTTCGCCGAAGACCATGCGGTGGTCGAGGTGATCGACGACAACACGTTCCGGCTCGGCGAGCGGGTGGTGATCGCGCGGCGCTTCCCCATCGGCATCGATGTCGACGTGTTCCGCGGGATGGCGGAGCAGATACCCGAGGATGTGCGCATCGACGTGATCCGCAGCAACATCCTCAACCGCAAGCAGATCATCGGTGTGGACCGGCTCGACTATTCCAAGGGCCTGCCCGACCGAATGAAGGCGTTTGCGCGGCTGCTGTCGCAGCATCCCGAGCTGGAGAAGCGGGTGTCGTTCCTGCAGATCGCCCCGCCCACGCGCGAGGAGGTGGGCGCCTATGGCGACATCCGCAACGAGCTGGAGGTGCTGACGGGCTCGATCAACGGCCACTTCGCCGATTTCAACTGGACGCCCATCCGCTACATCCATCGCAGCGTGCCGCGCGAGAAGCTGGCCGGCCTATACCGGTCGAGCCATGTGGGCTTCGTGACCCCGTTGCGCGACGGGATGAACTTGGTGGCCAAGGAATATGTGGCGGCGCAGGACCCGGAAGACCCGGGCGTGCTGATCCTATCGCAATTCGCGGGCGCGGCGGAGGAGATGCGGGAAGCGCTGATCGTGAACCCCTACGACACCGACGATATGGCGGAGCGGCTGCACGAGGCGCTGTCGATGCCGCTGGAGGAGCGCAAGCGCCGGCATGCCGCCCTGTTCGACAACATCGTGCGCTACGACGCGCGGGCCTGGCTGACCGATTTCATCGCGACGCTGGAGCGGCACCCGGCAAACGGGAACGGCGCAACCGTGCCCGCGAACGCGGCTTAGCCCGGCCGCTGGCGGCTCTGGCGACCTGTCATTTCGGGTTGCGGCGCGCCGGGCTGAGGGTGAGACGCCGGGCTTGCGATGAAGACGCCGAGGTGCCCCCGGCAAGGTTTCTAAAACAGCCACCAGGCGCCGCAGCCCGGCCGGGTTTCGGCACGCTGCACGGCGGCGGTCTTCTCGCGCTCCTCACGCGCCCGCTCTTCCTCGAGGGCCGCGGCGAGCATGCGCCGGGCGCGTTCCAGCACCTTCCGGCGGTTGGTGACGCGGCCGCTGTCGGTCGGAAATGAAAGTGTGACACGCACACCCTCGGTTGCCGAGCCGATCTCGACCTCGCGTTCGCGGGGCCGCGACCTGGGCGCGCCCGGTAGATTTTCGCCGCTCGTGATCATCGTCGTCCCTCCCTGGTGCTCCCGGCCATTTCCGGCAAGCCACTAACTGGCGTGGGCAGGCACACCCACCCCACCGTTCGTAAACTTCCCGGCGTCGGGATTGTTCCGGACGGGTGGCGGACAACCACCCGTGCCGGATGGAACGGTCCGGCGGGCCGCAGGTTGACCCATCGACGGTCGGCCCAACAGCAGCCGGCCCAGACCGACGGACCGAAGAACCAAGGAAAGGAGCCGCAGATGAGAGCCATGGTGAGGAGCCTTCTGGCCGAGCTGTTTCCCGGATGGGTGAAAACGGAGGTTATCGAGCCGCGGCGCCGGCGAGCGGGCCCGCGGCGCGCGACAGCGGCCGAGGACGGCCGACGCGAGGCAGCGCAGGCGCCATTCGGCCGGCGGTCGGGGCACCGCATCGGCCAGCCGCCCAAGCGCGGCGTGCGCGGCGAAGGGCGGCAGACGCGGCGCGAGCCGTGACGACCGCGGCCCGCGACGAGGCGGGTGCCCGGGCGGCGCGATCACAACAATCCGTGATGGAGACGCAGGAACCTTCTCTCCAAACGGTTGTTTGTCCCACAGCTTGCCAAGAGGCCAAGTGAACGGAAACAGGAGGTATACCTGTCATGACTTACAAGCTGATCGCAGCCGCCGCCGCTCTTTCTCTCGGGCTGAGCACCGCCGCCTTTGCCCAGGCCACGGGCGACAACAACAGCCCCGACGCGGGCGGCGCTTCGCTGCCGAGCAACGCTGGCAACGCACCGGTGAGGCCGGCATGGGACGCCACGATCAATGACGCGTTCTATTCCGATGCCGAGGCCGGCACGCTGCGCACCCAGGACGAGATCCGCACCAACTGGGGCAGCCTGAGCGCCGACCAGCAGGCCATGGTTCGCACGGACTGCGACGCCACGACGGCCAGCGTCGAGACCAAGCCCGGCGAGGCTTCGCCCGACGCGGACGCACGGGCTTCGATGACGCAGCTCTGCGACATGGTCGGCGATTTCTGATCGGCCTGACAATCAACAAGAGCCTGGAGCGGTCCCCGCTCCAGGCTCTTTTCTATTGGCGCTGTGCCTGTCGATGGGCGTTTCACGAGGGGGATTCGAGCATTCCGCGACGCGCCGAAGGATACCGGACAGGATGAGGGACTTCCAAAATGACTGACCAAGTGATCGCCCTGGTCGGGCTGGCGGCAGCGGCCGCCGCGGCCTGGGGGATCCATACGCTGCTGTTTCGCTTCGCCCTGCGGCTGACTTCGAGCGGCGATCTGTTCTGGCGGTCGCTGGTGACGCGGACCCGGCAGCCGACTCTGCTGGCATCGCTGATCGTCAGCCTGTCGGTGGCGTCGGGCGTGATTCCGCTGACGGAACAGGAGCGCGCGATCCTGCAGCAGGCGCTGGTCGTCGGCTTCGTGATCTGCGCCGTGTGGCTGGCCCGCACCGCGCTGCACATATGGATGACACTGCACCTGCGCCGCTTCAAGCTGGATGCGGCCGACAACCTGCTGGCGCGCAAGCACGTGACCCAGAGCCGCATGCTGCAGCGGATCGCGGACACGTTGATCCTGATCCTGGGCGTGGCGGCGGTGCTGATGACCTTTCCCGGCGTGCGCCAGTATGGCGTAAGCCTGCTGGCTTCGGCCGGCGCGGCCGGTATCGTGCTGGGCCTGGCGCTGCAGCCGCTGCTGAAGAACCTGGTCGCCGGCTTCCAGCTCGCCATCACCCAGCCGATCCGCATCGACGACGCGGTCATCGTCGAGGGCGAGTACGGGAATGTCGAGGAGATCACCTCGACCTATGTGGTGATCCGCATATGGGACCGCCGGCGGCTCGTGGTGCCGCTGAACTATTTCATGGAGCAGCCCTTCCAGAACTGGACGAGACAGGACGCAGCGCTGATCGGCGCCGTGATGATCTACCTCGACTACAGCGTGCCGGTGGACGCCATCCGCAAGCAGGTGGACGAAATCCTGCGCCGGTCCGACAATTGGGACGGCGAGGTGAAGGCAGTGCAGGTGACGGATTTTCGCGAGACGGTGATGGAGGTCCGCATCCTCGCCAGCGCGTCGAATTCGGGGCAGGCGTTCGGCGTGCGCTGCGAGATACGCGAAGGGCTAGCCGCCTTCCTGCAGGAGCACTATCCGCGCTCGCTGCCCCGCATGCGGGGCGAGGTCATCTCGGCCGACGGCCAGGACCGCGGCCGCCAACGTCAGCAGGAAAAGTCAGCCGCGAAGGGAGCGTCGATCCAATGAACACCGCAAATCTTCAACTAGAGGGCTTGTTGCTCGCCCTCTCCGCCATCGCCGGACTGCTGCGCAGCAAGGGCATCGTCACCGAGGCCGAGCTGGAAGCCGCGCTCGCCCAGGCAGAAAAGGCCGCGCTGAGCGACGAGGCGCGGCCCGGCGGCGTGTCGCTCGCCAATGTCGAGGCGGTGCTGTTCCCGATCCGCTATCTGCGGGCGGCCGCGCAGGGGCGTCCGGACGGCAGCGTGGCGCCGTTTTCGCAGGTCGCGACGCAGGTGGGGCAGGCCAAGCGGGACCTGCGCCGCACCGACTGAGGCTGCCGGGACCGATGCGGGCCGGCGCAGACCGTAGGCTCAGACGAAGAACTGCCCGCCATTGGCACTGATGGTCGAGCCGGTGATGAAGCCGGCATCGTCGGAAGCCAGGAAGACCACGCAGCGCGCGATCTCGGCCGGCTCGCCCAGCCTGCCCACCGGAATCTGCGCGATGATCGACTCGCGCACTTTCTCCGGAACTGCCATGACCATGTCGGTGCCGATATATCCCGGGCAGATGGCGTTGACGGTGATGCCCGCCTTGGCGCCTTCCTGCGCCAGCGCCTTGGTGAAGCCGAGATCCCCGGCCTTGGCCGCGGAATAGTTGGCCTGGCCCATCTGGCCCTTCTGCCCGTTGATGGACGAGATGTTGATGACGCGGCCGAACTTGCGGTCGCGCATGCCGGTCCACAGCGGATGCGTCATGTTGAAGACGCCGTTGAGATTGGTGTCGACCACCTCGCGCCACTGCTGCGGCGTCATGCGATGGAACATCGCGTCGCGCGTGATGCCGGCATTGTTGACCAGCACGTCGACCGGACCGAGATCGGCCTCGACCTGGGCGATGCCCGCCACGCAGGCGTCGTAGTCTGCCACCGACCATTTGTAGACCGGGATGCCGGTCTCGGCCTTGAATTTCTGCGCCGCCTCGTCATTGCCCGCATAGTTTGCGGCGACCTTGTAGCCGGCATCCTTGAGCGCGACGGCGATCGCCGCGCCGATGCCGCGCGAGCCGCCGGTGACCAGTGCTGTCCTTGGCATGAAGTGGTCCTCCCGTTTTCGAGGGCTTTAGGGCAGTAAGGCAATAGGGCAGTATTTCCTGCTTCTCTACCGACCTATTGCCCTACTGCCCTAAGCCATATTGCCCTAGTTCATCGCCTCGACGCACATGGCCACGCCCATGCCGCCGCCGATGCACAGCGTGGCGAGGCCCTTCCTGCCGCCGCGACGCTTCAGCTCGAAAAGCAGCGTGTTGAGCACGCGCACGCCCGAAGCGCCGATCGGATGGCCGATCGCGATCGCGCCGCCATTGACGTTGACGATGTCCGGGTTCCAGCCCATGTCCTTGTTGACCGCGCAGGCCTGCGCGGCGAACGCCTCGTTGGCCTCGACCAGGTCGAGCTCGTCGACCTTCCAGCCCGCCTTCTGCAGCGCCTTGCGCGAGGACGGGATCGGGCCGGTGCCCATGATCTGCGGATCGACGCCGGCGGTCGCCCACGAGGCGATGCGGGCAAGCGGGGTGATGCCGCGCTTGGCCGCTTCGGCCTCGGTCATCAGCACGACGGCGCCGGCGCCGTCATTGATGCCGGAGGCGTTGGCCGCGGTGACCGTGCCTTCCTTGTCGAAGGCGGGCTTGAGCTTCTGCATCGCTTCCAGCGTCGCGCCGTGGCGGATGTACTCGTCCTGCTCCACCACCACCTCGCCCTTGCGGGTCTTGAGCGTGACCGGGACGATCTCGTCCTTGAAGCGGCCGGCCTTCTGGGCCGCTTCCGCCTTGTTCTGGGAGGCGACGGCGAAACGGTCCTGCTCCTCGCGCGAAAGCTGCCACTGGCGAGCCACGTTCTCGGCCGTGTTGCCCATGTGGTAGCCGTAGAAGGCGTCGGTGAGCCCGTCCTTGAGCATGGTGTCGACCAGCTTGAGGTCGCCCATCTTGATGCCCGAGCGCAGGTGCTGCGCGTGCGGCGCCATCGACATGGACTCCTGGCCGCCGGCCACGATGATTGAGGCGTCGCCGGTCTGGATCTGCTGCATGCCGATCGCCACGGCGCGCAGGCCGGAACCGCAAAGCTGGTTGAGCACCCAGGCTGTTGTCTCCTGCGGGATGCCGGCGGCCATGGCCGCCTGACGCGCCGGGTTCTGCCCCTGCGCGGCGGTCAGGATCTGGCCCAGGATCACCTCGTCCACCTGGCCCGGCTCGACGCCGGCACGCTCCAGCGCGGCCTTGATGGCGACCGACCCCAGCACATGGGCGGGGGTGTCGGCGAACGCGCCGTTGAAGGAGCCGACGGGGGTGCGCGCTGCGGAAGCGATGACGATGGCCTGGGACACGGATGCATCTCCCGATGTTGGGATGGGGTGGGTGTTGCAATCGTTTTTGCCGGTTCCGCACCCCAAGTCAAACCGGATTTGGCCGCCGCAGGCGGGCCGCGCGCGGCCAACTGCCCGCTAATAGTGCACCGCCGAAGCATTTCATGCTGCGCAGCACTGCCGCAGCGCACAAAGTGCTTTCTTTTCAGGCGGTTTTCCGCATATCCTGACCGGAAGGCCGTCGGCGACGGCGGTCCGTAACCGGTGAGCTACGGTCCGAGCGGACATTCCGGGGAGGTCGTAATGGCTGCAAAAGACGATCCGGTGGTGATCAAGAAATACGCCAATCGGCGTCTCTACAATACCGGCACCTCGACCTATGTGACGCTCGAAGACCTTGCCGAGATGGTCAAGAAGGGCGAGGAATTCACCGTGCAGGACGCCAAGTCCGGCGACGACATCACGCATGCGGTGCTGACGCAGATCATCTTCGAGCTGGAGAACAAGGACGGGCAGAACATGCTGCCGATCCCCTTCCTGCGGCAGCTGATCTCGTTCTACGGCGACCAGATGCAGATGGTGGTGCCGAGCTTCCTGGAACAGTCGATGATCGCCTTCGCGAAGGAGCAGGAGCGCTTTCGCGAGCAGATGAAATCGAGCTTCGGCAAGAACCCGATGGACGTCATGTCCATGTCCACGCCGATCAAGGCGCTGGAGGAGCAGACGAAGCGGAACATCGAGATGTTCCAGAACGCCATGCGCATGTTCACGCCCTTCCCGGCGGGCGCGCAGGGCGAGCAGGGCGGCGCGCCGGCGGCCGAGCCAGAGCCGGAGGAAGGGCGCGACGACCTCAAGGAACTGCGCGACCAGATCGCCGCCATGCAGCGCAAGATCGACAATATCGGAAGACGGTAAGCATCATATGCCAAGCATTTCCCTGACCAAGGCGAACAAGATGATCGCCTCGGCGCTCACGAAGGCGCGCGAGTTGGGCCTCAAGCCGCTCGCCGTCAGCGTACTCGACGCGGGCGGACACCCGATCGCGTTCCAGAAGCAGGACGGCGCATCGATGATGCGGTTCGAAATCGCCACCGGCAAGGCATATGGAGTGCTGGCGCTCGGCGTTGGCGGCCGCTCGGTCAACAAGATAGCCAGCGACAGGCCGCACTTCTTCACCGGCCTGACCGGCGTGTCCGGTGGACGCATCGTGCCGGTTCCGGGCGGCGTTCTCGTGAGGACAAAGGCGGGCGAGATCATCGGCGCGGTCGGCGTCACCGGCGACACGTCGGACAATGACGAGGCCGCCGCGATCGCAGGCATCGAGGCTGCCGGCTTCGTACCGGACGCCGGCTAGCGCTTCCCGGCAGAACGCCAAGCGCTTCTGCGTATTGCACCAAAGACAACGGGGCGGAGCGTTCCGGCGGTATCGTCGGAACTGCTCCCGCTAGCGCAGGTTCACGTCGCGGCTCGCCGCACGCAGCGAGATCGTAAAGCCGGCGAGCACGTCGACCAGCGCGATGATGGTGAGGACGAAGAACAGCGAGTTGGCGGCGCCCTCGACCAGCAGGAACTCCACCAGGAACAGCACGAAGACGCCAAGCGAAAGCATGTGGTCGAGCACCGAGGCGTTCGAGGTGCGCGTCGACTTGATCACCTCGATGAACAGCAGCGCCAGGGCCACGAGGATCATCAGGTCCTTCAGCGTCATCGACCAGACGCCGCCCGAGAGCATCGTCATCGAAAACAGCTCGGCCGACCAGGGGTCGGCGCCGCCGAACACGCCGGCAAGCCCGATATTGTACAGGATGAAGGGCACGATCATCAGCGGCAGGTGGCCGAGCATCTTCCGTCTCCGACAGGGATGATCGACTGTAGAGCGCCGCCGCGCGGCGGCGTCAAGCCGCACGCCGCCCCAACGCAAAAAGACCGGCGCAGGCCGGTCTTTTCAAGACTTGGACCTTTGGGAAAGCCTCAGCTTTCCTTGGGCTCCAGCACCTGGCGGCCGCGATACATGCCGGTCTTCAGGTCGATGTGGTGCGGACGGCGCATCTCGCCGGAATTCTTGTCCTCGACATAGGTCGGGGCCTTCAGCGCGTCGGCAGAGCGGCGCATGCCGCGCTTGGACGGCGAGGTCTTCCTTTTGGGTACAGCCACGGGACTTGCTCCACTGTAAAAAGGCCCGCGCGCCCCGCCAGGGGGTTCCGACGGGCCGGAATCCATGAAAGTCGCGTGCCTATACACAAGCAGGCCGCGTTTGACCAGCCCGCCGGCCCGAAAAAGTGCGCCAGCGGGGACACCTCGGGGCGGAGCAGAGCGAGGGCACGCCAGGTGGGCCGGGCTGCTCGCCCGGATGCGCCCGCGGCAATCGGTCCCGCGGTTCAGTCGAGGCAGCCGACATAGCTGCCGGCCTGCGCGGCACGGCGCTGGACGATGGCCGCGGCGCGCTGCATGCCGGGACCGGGCTTGGCCGGATTGCGCGTGGCGGGGCTCGGAAGCGTGACCGCCAGAAGCGCCGCCTGGCGAGGCGTCAGTTCCTTCACCGACCGCCCGAAATGATGCCGCGCGGCGGCTTCCGCGCCGTAGATGTTTGGCCCCCACTCGGCGATGTTGAGGTAGATCTCCATGATGCGCCGCTTCGTAAGCACGGCGTCGAAATAGACCGCGAGCGGAAGCTCGACCAGCTTCCGCACATAGGAGCGGCCATGCCAGAGATAGAGGTTCTTCACCGTCTGCATGGGGATGGTGGAGGCGCCGCGCGACGGCACGCCGGCCAGCGCATCCTCGATCACGGCGTTGAGTTCGGCCAGATCGACCCCGAAATGCGAGCAGAACTGGCCGTCTTCCGACATCATGACGGCATGCGGCAGCGCCGGGCCCATGTCGTCGAGCGCCACCCACTGCCTGTCGTAGCCGCGCAGGGTCACCGCGTCGGCCACCATCAGCAGCGACACCGGCCGCACGCCGGGGATGGCGTAGAACAGCGTGAGCGCGAAAGGCAGCGCGACCACGACTACGGCGGCGATGAACAGCCGCCGCAGCCAGCGCCTAGCCTTGCCGCGCCGCCCCGCCCGCCTGCTCTCGCCTGCCGTCGGCATCTTCGCTCCCGCTTCTATCGCCGGCTCCTTCGGGGTCCGCGTTCGTCCATGACCGACCGCAATACAAAGCCGCGTCCGCGCATGCAATGCGCGAGGCGCGATCCCGCCTGCGCGGCCGGGGCGGCTGCGCTGTCTGGTCGCCTTGACCGGCGCGGCGATTCCCGGCACCGCTGATGGCATGATCGGACAGGATGCGGACGAATTTTCCGGAGCGCTGGCCAGACGCGCCGCCGAGGTGGAGCGCCTGCTGGATACGCTGCTGGACGGTCGCCCGCGCCGCGGCGAGATCGCGCGGCCGCAGCGGCTGGTGGCCGCCATGCGGCACGGCGTGCTGAACGGCGGCAAGCGCCTGCGGCCGTTTCTGGTGATGGAAGCGGCGGCGCTGCTGGGCGGCGACGCCGGCGCCGCGCTGCGGGTGGCGGCCGCGCTGGAATGCCTGCATTGCTACTCGCTCATCCATGACGACCTGCCCGCGATGGACGACGACGATCTGCGCCGCGGCCAGCCCACCGTGCACCGGGCGTTCGACGAGGCGACGGCGATCCTGGCCGGCGACGCGCTGCTGACGCTGGCCTTCGACATTCTCGCCGACGACGGAGACGGCGCCACGCTGGCGCCTGCGGCCCGCGCCGAACTGGTGCTGGGCCTAGCCCGCGCGGCCGGCATAGGCGGCATGGCCGGCGGGCAGGCGCTGGACCTGGAAGCGGAGAAACATGCACCCGACGAGGCCGGCATCATCACGCTGCAGGCCATGAAGACCGGCGCGCTGATCCGCTATGCCTGCGAGGCTGGCGCGGTGGTGGCCGGCGCTTCCGCCGACGAGCGCCAGCGCCTCGCCGAGTTCGGCTCGGCCATCGGCCTTGCCTTCCAGCTTGCCGACGACCTGCTGGACGTCACCGCATCGGCCGCCGCCATGGGCAAGGCCACCGGCAAGGACGCCGCCGCCGGCAAGGCGACGCTCGTGTCGCTGAACGGCGCGGACTGGGCGCGGAGCCAGCTCGAGGGGCTGGTGGCGCAGGCGCAGGACCTGCTGGCGCCATGGGGCGAAGAGGCGGACCGGCTTCGCCAGGCAGCGAGCTTCGTCGCCAGCCGCAACTTCTGAACGCACCTATCCTACTGTTAAGGCCGCTTTAATCGGAATGTTCGATCTTTAGCGGCAAGTATAGGGTATCGGGGTGTTGCGTAATGTCTTCCGCGATCACGCGCGCGTATCTGCGCAGCCGCCTGCTGTTCATTCTGCTCGGCTTCATCGTGGCGGTCGCCGCCGGAACCGGCTTCACCATCTGGCAGGCCGAGCAGTCGAAGACCAGCGTGAAGTTCGGCGCCCTGATCAGCCAGACGGCTGACGCCACCAGCGACGTTCTGCACCACACGCTGCGGCTGGACGGCATGCGCAACCGCGCCGGCACCACCACCGCGATGATGGACCCGGTGCGCGCCGAACTGCATGCGGCAGTGTCGCGCCTCAACGAAGCCTACGACGCGATGCGCCTTTCCTCCGGCGACACGATAGGGCGCGGCGAAAGCCGTCTTATCACAGAAGAGGAAGGCAACATCGGATCCAACAGGATGCTGTCCACCGTTTCCGGGCTGTCGATGCCCAAGAGTGTTCTCGACCTCTGGGAGGGCACCGAAGACGGTCCGTCGCTGCGCCGCGACATCAAGGAGGTGCTGACCCACGCCGACCGGCTGGACATCTTCCGCGACTACTCGCTTCCGGCCGCGCAGCGCGTGTTCGCGCATCTGCAGGATATCTCCTCGCAGCGCATCCGCCCCAATCTGAGCGCGATGCAGGAGCGGCTGAACGCGACGATGGTGGGCGACTATTCCTGGCTGCAATACGCCCTGACCTTCGTGGCGCTGACCATCGTCACCGCAAGCGCGCTGGTCGGCTTCCGCGTGTTCGAGCCGATGATGAAGAACATCCACGACGCGCATGAACGCCTTCGCGAGGCCAAGGAATCCATCGAGGTGGCGAAGGTGAAGGCCGAGGCGGCCGACCGGGCCAAGTCGGAGTTCCTCGCCAATATGAGCCACGAGATCCGCACGCCGATGAACGGCGTGCTCGGCATGGCGGAACTGCTGGCACGCACGGAGCTCGACCCGCGGCAGAACATGTTCGTCGACGTGATCGTGAAATCGGGCAACGCGCTGCTGACGATCATCAACGACATTCTCGACTTCTCCAAGATCGACGCGGGCCAGCTGGTGCTGGATTCGGCGCCTTTCCGTCTGGGCGAGGCGATCGAGGACGTGGCCACGCTGGTTTCCACCAAGGTGGCGGAGAAGGACCTCGAGCTGATCGTGCGCGTGGACCCCACCCTGCCGCTGCGGGTGATCGGCGACGTGGGCCGCTTCCGCCAGGTCGCCACCAACCTCGTCGGCAACGCGGTGAAGTTCACCGAGCGCGGCCATGTGCTGGTCGACATTTCCGGCGAGGTGCGGGGCGACAGCGTCGACGTGACCATCCGCGTGGAGGATACCGGCATCGGCATCCCGCAGGAGAAGCTGGACACGGTGTTCGAGAAGTTCGCGCAGGTGGACGCATCGTCCACCCGCCGCCACGAGGGCACCGGCCTCGGCCTCGCCATCGCCTCGCGGCTGGTCCAGCTCATGAACGGGCGCATGGGCGTGGAAAGCACGCTCGGCAAGGGCTCCACCTTCTGGTTCACGGCCAGCTTCGCGGTCGACGAATCCTCGCCGGAGCAGAAGCCGCTGCCGATCGACGTGTCGGGCGCGCGCGTGCTCGCCATCGACGACAACCCCATCAACCGGCAGATCATTTCCGAGCAGCTGCGCAGCTGGGGCTTCGACTGCGCCGCCGCCGACAGCGGCCTGCTGGGCCTCGCATTCCTGGACCGCGCGGTGCAGCTGGGCGTGGCGGTGGACTGCGTGGTCCTCGACTACCAGATGCCCGACATGAACGGCGGCGAGGTTGCAAAGCGCATCCGCACAAACCCCGCGACCAGCCACATTCCGGTGGTGCTGCTGACCTCGGTCGACCAGGTTGAGACCGCGCGCATGGTCAACGAATGCGGCGTCAGCGCGCAGCTCAACAAGCCGGCGCGCTCGTCGGCGCTGCTGGAGACGATCGTATCGGTGATGCAGGCCGCGCATGCGAGGACGCCGCGGCGGCTGGAGGAAGGCGAGGCCGAGCCGACCAACGTGACGCCGATCCGCAAGGCGATGATGCCGCCGCCGGAACAGCGCATCTCGGCCGCCACGCTCAACGCGCCCGGCACGCTGGACGTGCTTGTGGCGGAGGACAACGAGGTCAACCAGCTGGTGTTCAGCCAGATCCTGGACGGGCTCGGCGTTTCCTACCGGATCGCGTCGAACGGGCGGCTCGCGGTCGAGCTTTGCAAGACGCTGAAGCCGAAGGTCATACTGATGGACGTTTCCATGCCCGAGATGAACGGGCTGGAGGCGACGCGCGCCATCCGCGAAGCCGAGCTGCCCACCGGGCAGCGCATCCCGATCATCGGCGTGACGGCGCACGCGCTGAAGGGCGACAAGGAACGCTGCCTCGAAGCCGGCATGGACGACTACCTGTCGAAGCCCGTCTCGCCCAACAAGCTGCAGCTGAAGCTGGAGACCTGGATGGGCGCCGGCGACATGGCCCGCACCGCCTAGCAGGGCCGCCCAGCCAGCAGGACCGTCGTGCGGTACCGGGCGGCCTCGGGACGGCGTCAGGCCGCCCTGGCCTCCACCCATTCCTGCACGATGCGGCCGGACGGATGGATGCAGAACACTTCCAGCCGGCCGTCACCGACATTCTTGAAGCCGTGCGGGACGCCGGCCTCGACCACGAGGATGTCGCCCGGGCCGGCCGGCAGCCTCTGCCCGTCGACATTGAACTCCGCGCGGCCCGACCGCACGATCCAGGTCTCGGGATAGGGGTGGACGTGCAGGTCCGGCCCCTGCCCTGGATCATTGTCGACGTAGAAGAAGGACGTGGCCGCGCCGTAGTCCTCGCCTTCGAACCGCACGGTGCGGCTCTGGCCCTTCGGCAGCTCGTCGCGCCTGAGGAAATGGAACATGTCGTTCTCCCTTCGCAGACTTATCTTTGCATCAAGATAATGCAATCTATCTTCGTGTCAAGATATAATCCCGAACGAAGGGGCTCGGGCGTTCGGAAACGGGCAGCGCCGGTGTCTCGCGGAGGCGTGGCGTCTGGAGGCGTATGCAGCGGGGCAGCAGAGCAGCGGAAGCGGGTGGCGCCGCGCGAGGTCAGTCCGGCAGCAGCCGGAACTCCAGGTAGAGGTTGCGCTGGAGGATGGAATGATTGTCGTCGGAGACGATCGAGACCATCAGCGCACCGTCCTGCCGCCGCCACACGTCCAGCCCTTCCATGTTGTCGATCTGAAAGGCCATGTTGGCCTCGATCAGGACGGGACCGTCGGCAAGCCCGCCCGGGCGGATGGTGTCGGCGCCGATGCGGCGGATGCGCATCCCCACGCCCGTGGCGATGGAAAAGCGCCGCTCCAGCAGCAGCAGGTCGCCGTCCGGCAGGAACGCGCCGTCGGTGACGTCGTAGTCGCCCAGCCGCGCCACCTTGAACACGCCCCTGCGCGGGCCTTCCAGGATGGCGGCGAAGATGTTGCCGTCGCGGTCGATGCTGCGCTCGGTGACGGCGACGCGTGCGCCGGCGAGCGGGCTGTCGGACGGAGCCCGCGCCACCGTCTCGAAGCCGCGGTTCTGGCGCAGCTCATTGCGGGGAACGATGAAGTCGAGGTTGCGCAGCGGCGCGCGCATGTCGTCGGGGCGCAGCTCGAACTCGGCGATGCGGTGGTCGCGCTCGAAGCTGACGGTGACCGTGCCCTCGTGCACGTCGAGCCCCTCGGCGTCGAGGTCGACCTTGCCGACGATCGGCTGGCCGGCCGCGTCGACCATCGGCATCATGCGGAAATCGGCAATGCCGGCGGGCGCGCCGGCCGCGTCGCGCTCGATGCGGCCGAAATAGAAGAAGCCGGTGTCGGCGACCCCCATGAACTCGCTGCCCGGCGACAGGAAGCGGAAGGCCGACAGCGCCCCGAAATTGCGACCGCCCGAGGCCATGGACAACCCGCCGACGAATTCGAGCGGGCCGAAGCGCGTCTCGGTGGAGCCGATGCGGAAGTGGCTGATCGGCCGGGCATCGACCGCCATGCGTTCGAGCAGGGGCGACTGGGCGAGGCCCGGCCCGATGCCGGAAAGGAACGTGGCGGCGGCTATTGCGGCCGCCGCAACGAGGCGGCGGAGCGGCGCGAGCCGCGCCCTCACCCGGCCCGCCGCGCCATGCGCCCGCCCGAACGCTGGCCGCGCATGCTTTCGTCGCCGAACAGCGAGGCGAGCTGCTCGGTCATCGCGCCGGCCAGTTCCTCCGCATCGACGATGGTGACTGCGCGGCGATAATAGCGCGTGACGTCGTGGCCGATGCCGATGGCGATGAGCTCGACCGGCGAGCGCGTCTCGATCAGCTCGATGACGGCGCGCAGGTGGCGCTCGAGATAATTGCCCGGGTTGACCGAGAGCGTGGAATCGTCGACCGGCGCGCCATCAGAGATCATCATCAGGATCTTGCGCTGCTCGGGCCGCCCGATCAGGCGCGAATGCGCCCACAGCAGGGCCTCGCCGTCGATGTTTTCCTTCAGCAGCCCTTCGCGCATCATCAGGCCGAGATTGCGCCGCGCCCGCCGCCAGGGCGCGTCGGCGCTCTTGTAGACGATGTGGCGCAGATCGTTGAGGCGGCCGGGATTGGAGGGCTTGCCTTCCTTCAGCCACTTCTCGCGCGACTGTCCGCCCTTCCACGCGCGCGTGGTGAAGCCGAGAATCTCGACCGACACGCCGCAGCGCTCCAGAGTGCGCGCCAGAATGTCGGCGCAGGTGGCCGCGACCGTGATCGGCCGGCCGCGCATGGAGCCCGAATTGTCGAGCAGCAGCGTCACCACCGTGTCGCGGAAATTGGTGTCGCGCTCCTGCTTGAAGGAGAGCGGCTGCATGGGGTCGATGACCACACGGACGAGGCGGGCCGGATCGAGAGTGCCTTCCTCGAGGTCGAAATCCCAGGAGCGGTTCTGCTGAGCCATCAGCCGGCGCTGCAGCCGGTTGGCCAGCCGGCCGACCACGCCCTGCAGGTTGGAGAGCTGCTTGTCGAGGAAGGCGCGCAGGCGGTCGAGCTCCTCCTCGTCGCAGAGTTCCTCCGCGCCGACGGTCTCGTCGAACTGGGTGGCGAAGACCTTGTAGTCGATCTCGCGCGGCAGATTGGCGAACGGGTCGTTCGGCCGGCGGGTCTCGCCCGGCGTCTCGGCGTCGAGGTCTTCCTGGTCGGCGGTGTCGTCGGTGTCGGCCTGCGCGCTCTCGGTCTCGCCGGTCTCCTCCTCGTCGGAAGAGGCGTCGGATTCTTCGGCCTGCGCGTCTTCGGCGCCGCTGTCGGCCTCGCCGCCCTCCTCGGACTGCTCCTCGCCCTGCGGCTGGTCCTCGCTGTCCTCGTCGGTCTCGTCGTCGCGTTCGTCCTCGCCGAGTTCCTCGGCCATGTCCATCGAGGCCAGCATGTCGCGCACGATGCGGGCGAAGGCGGACTGGTCCTCGACCTTGCCGGCGAGGTCGGCGAGGTCGGCGCCGGCCTTTTCCTCGATGAACTTGCGCCACAGGTCCACGACCTTCTCGCCGCTCTTGGGAGCCGCGCGGCCGGTGAGCGCCTCGCGCACCATCAGTGCCACCGCATCTTCCAGCGGCGCGTCGGCCTGGTCGGAAACATCGGCGAGGTTGGCGCGGGTGTAGCGGTCCTCCAGCATCTGCGCGATGTTGTCGGAGACGCCCTGCATGCGGTTGGAGCCGATCGCCTCGCAGCGCGCCTGCTCCACCGCGTCGAAGATGGCGCGCGCCTGACGGCCTTCCGGCGCGAGCCGCGAATGCACCCGCGCATCATGGCAGGCACGGCGCAGGGCCATGGAGTCGCCCAGCCCGCGCGTGACGCCGATGTCCGCCGCGCTTGGCTTCTTGGGCGGCTCGGGCAGGCGCGCGCGGTTGCCCGTCAGCGCCGGCTTCTCCTTGGAGAAGGCGACCTCCATCTCGCGATCGCCCGAGATGGCGCGCACGCAGACCGAGACGGCGCGCTTGAAGGCGTCCATCTCGGTGCCGTTCTTCGGCTTGCCGCGCGTATTGTCTCCGGGGCCGGCCATTGGGTTCCAGCTACTCCGCTGCCATGGGGCTGCGCCGCGTGGGCGCGGGGATGGGGTCGCCGTCATGCGCTGCCCCTTGCGCCCATTCGCGCGCGGCAAGCCTGACGTCGTTGATCGCTTCCATTTCCGTTTCGCCGTCGCCGGTACAGCCGGGCAGGTCAGGGATGGTGGCGAGCCAGCCCCCGCCTTCCATCGCGTCGAGCCGCCTCAAGGTCACTTCATACGCCTGCGGATCGAACGGGGAGCCGTCCGACACGACAAGATCAGGTGCCTTCGTCGTCATGCCCTGCCCTCTTCGTCGAGGAATTGAACCAGCATGCTAATATATACCGGCTTTATAGGACGGCGCGCGGGTATCGTCATTCGCCGACCGCCGCGAGGATTGCCGATCTTGTAGTGCGAGCCGCTCGATGGTCTGACGCAGGCCACGCCCGCTTCCCTGCATGCCTTTCCACATCGCCGATCTGGCAGTCGTCCTTCGGGTTGGCGCGCATGCGCTCGATCGTTTTTCCCATGCCGAAGGATGTCCGATCAGTCGCCTCAGGCGAGCACCACGTTCGCCGCGCTCTCGGGCAGTTCCTCGCCGAAGGCGCGCTGGTAGAACTCGGCCACCACAGAGCGCTCGAGCTCGTCGCACTTGTTGAGGAAGGTCAGCCGGAAACCGAAGCCGACATTGCCGAAGATCTCGGCGTTCTCGGCCCACATGATCACGGTGCGCGGGCTCATGACGGTCGACAGGTCGCCATTGATGAAGGCGGAGCGCGTCATGTCGGCGACACGCACCATCTTGCTGACGGTGTCGCGGCCCTTCTCGGTGCGCCAGTGCTTGGCCTTGGCCAGCACGATGTCGACTTCCTTGTCGTGCGGCAGGTAGTTGAGCGTGGTCACGATGGACCAGCGGTCCATCTGCGCCTGGTTGATCTGCTGCGTGCCGTGATAGAGGCCGGTCGTGTCGCCGAGGCCGACCGTGTTGGCGGTGGCGAACAGGCGGAAGGCCGGATGCGGGCGGATGACGCGGCTCTGGTCGAGCAGCGTCAGCCGGCCGG